>Ga0255338_1001336_pt1 | contig 47772 bp, 42 predicted proteins | sample MeOH1_35cm_T4_19_FD_203715 | JGI IMG/M metagenome (GOLD analysis project Ga0255338, IMG submission 203715) | Sandy soil microbial communities from University of British Columbia, Vancouver, Canada - MeOH1_35cm_T4_195 | ecosystem: Engineered > Artificial ecosystem > Sand microcosm > Unclassified ...
GAGGGCTACCCGGGCAAGCGCTACTACGGCGGCTGCGAGTTCGTCGACCAGGCCGAGACGCTCGCCATCGAGCGCGCCAAGAAGCTGTTCGGCGCCGAGCACGTCAACGTCCAGCCCCACTCCGGCTCGCAGGCCAACATGGCGATGTACCTGTCGGTGCTCAAGCCCGGCGACGGCGTCATGGGCCTCAACCTCGCGCACGGCGGGCACCTGTCGCACGGGCACCCGATGAACTTCTCCGGCAAGTACTACAAGATCATTCCCATAAACGTCCGTAAAGAAGATGAATTGATCGATTACGATCAGGCGGAGAAGGACGCGCGCGAGCAGAAGCCTCGCATCCTCTTCGTGGGCGCCTCGAACTACTCGCGCGTCATCGACTGGGCCCGCCTCAAGAAGATCGCCGACGAGGTCGGCGCGCTCTTCGCCGCCGACATCGCCCACTACGCGGGCCTCGTCGCCGCGGGCGTCTACCCCTCTCCCGTCGGCCTCGCCGACTTCACCACGACCACCACGCACAAGACCCTGCGCGGCCCCCGCGGCGGCATGGTGATGTGCAAGTCGGTCCACGCCAAGGCGCTGGACTCGAGCGTGTTCCCGGGCGAGCAGGGCGGCCCCCTGATGCACGTCATCGCCGCGAAGGCGGTCTGCTTCGGCGAGGCGCTCAAGCCCGAGTTCAAGCAGTACCAGACCCGGGTGATCGCCAACGCCCGGCGCCTCTCGAAGTCCCTGGCGGACAAGGGCTTCCGCATCGTGGCCGGCGGCACCGACTGCCACCTGTTCTCCGTGGACCTGCGCCCGAAGAACGCGACGGGCAAGGAGGCCGAGGAGGCGCTCGACAAGGCCGGCATCACGGTCAACAAGAACGCGATCCCCTACGACCCGCAGAAGCCGTTCATCGCCTCCGGCGTGCGCATCGGCACTCCCGCGATCACCACCCGCGGGATGGGCGAGAAGGAGATGGACGAGGTCGCCTCCCTGATCGACGACGCGCTCAAGGTCCGGACGGACGACGCGGCCCTGGCGCGCGTCAAGCAGGGCGTCACCGCGCTGTGCCGCCGCTTCCCGATATACCCCGACCTCATGGAGAGGTTTCTAATAACCGCCAAATGATCGCCCAGATCCTCATCGCCGACGACAATCCCGACATCACCGGGCTCCTGGACGACTATCTGTCGGCCAAGGGCAACCGCGTGATCGTGGTCAGCGACGGCTATCAATTGGCGCAGAAGGCCGCCGAGCACCGTCCGCATCTGATCATCACCGACATCCAGATGCCCGGCGCCTACGGTTCCTCCGCCTATCAGGTCCTGCAGAAGGACGACGCCACGAAGAGCATCCCCGTCATCTTCATGTCGGCCCATCCTCTCACGAAGCTCGCCAAGCTCCTGCCCAACGACCCGAAGACCCGCTTCGTCCAGAAGCCGGTGAACCTCGACACGCTTTACGAGCTCATCAAGGAGCTCCTTCCCCTCGGAGGGTATTGCCCGTGAAGAAGACCAGGAACCACGCGAAAGTCGGCGTCATCGGAGGCAGCGGCCTCTACTCCTCCGACGCCATCAAGAATCCCCGCGAGCTGCGCCTGAAGACCCCGTTCGGCGCCCACTCCGGACCCATCACCTTGGGCGACCTCGACGGGGTGCCGTGCGCCTTCCTCCCCCGGCACGGCAAGGGCCACGTCGTCACGCCGACGGAGATCAACCAGCGCGCCAACATGTGGGCGCTGAAGTCCCTCGGCGTCGAACGCGTGCTGGCCTTCAGCGCGGTCGGCTCCCTCAAGGAAGAGCTTCCGCCCAGGACCTTCGTGTTCCCCGACCAGCTGGTGGACCGGACCAAGGACCGCGTGCAGACGTTCTTCGGGAACGGATTGGTCGCCCACATCGCGCTGAACCCGCCGTTCGCGCCCGGGCAGAACCGCATCGTCTTCGACTGCGCCAAGGAGCTCGGGATCAAGTCCGTGTTCGGCGGCACCTACTGCTGCATGGAAGGCCCCGCCTTCTCGACCAAGGCCGAGAGCGAGATGCATCGCTCCTTCGGGTGGTCCCTGATCGGGATGACCGCCGCCACCGAGGCCAAGCTCGCGCGCGAGGCCGAGCTCGTCTACTCGCAGGTCGCGATGGTCACCGATTACGACTGCTGGAAGGAGGGCGAGGAGGTCCACACCGAGATGGTCGTGGCCAACCTCCACGCGAACTCGGCCAACGCGCAGAAGCTGATGCGCCTGGCCGTGCCCCGCATCGCCGAGGCCCCTCTCGAGCCCGCTTTCTCCGAGGCGCTCAAAGGGGCCCTGTTCACCGCTCCCGAAGCCCGCAACAAGGCGACGCTCAAGAAGCTCGACCTGCTCGTCCGGAGGTATCTCTGATGGCCAAGAACCCCAAGCGCTCCGTCGACCGCCTCATCGAGACCGCCGTCCAGGCGCAGAAGCGCGCCTACTGCCCCTACTCGCGCTACCCCGTCGGCGCCGCCGTGATGACCGCCGGCGGCCGGGTGTTCCCGGGCTGCAACGTGGAGAACGCGAGCTACGGCCTGGCGATGTGCGCCGAGCGCGCCGCGATCTATCACGCCGTCGCCAGCGGCTTCGACTCCATCGTGGCCGTCGCCGTCGTCGGCGCCGCCGCCAAGCCCTGCGGCGCGTGCCGCCAGGTCATGCACGAGTTCTCCGACAAGGACACCGCCATCTACCTCGTCGACCTCAACCCGACCACGGGCCGCCGCAAGATCGTGAAGACCACCGTCTACAAGCTCCTGCCGCTCGCCTTCGACCCGCTCGCCTCGGGACTCCTGCCGAAGAACCCGCGGAACCTGCTGCGGCGCAAGACCGCGAAGACCAAGAAGAGGAAATGACCATGGACGCCTCCCCCATCAAAGCCGTCGCCGATTGGATGAAGACCGCCGACCTCGCCGAGGTCGTCTACCGCAAGGACGGCACGGGGTTCTCCCTGACCGCCCTGGGCGCCGGGGATCACCCGACGATCGCCGCCCCCGCGATGCCCGCCGGCCGCTTCGCCTCCGTCGCCAGCGACGGCGTCGGCGTCTTCCAGTGGAGCGAGCCGGGCAAGGCGCGCAGGACCGAGGAGGGGACCGAGGTCGCCGCCGGCGACGCCGTCGGCGTGATCGTGACGGGCTCCGGCGCGGCGAAGCCCGTCGTCTCCGCCCACGCGGGCCGCGTGGCCAAGATCTTCATCGACGCCGGCCAGGCCGTGGAGTACGGCCAGCCGCTCCTCCTCCTCGAGCTCCGCTAGACATGGCCAGCGCCGCGATCTTGTGCACTCAGTGCGGGGCCGCCTCGGCGACCCCGCTCTCCCAGTGCGCCAAGTGCGGCGGCAAGAACGCCCGCGTCTGCGGCGGCTGCGGCCTCCAGAACTCGCTGACCAAGAATTACTGCGACAAGTGCGGCAACCCGATCTCGGAGCTCGGCCCCGCCGTCGCGCCCCCGCCTCCGACGGCCGTTCCGGGCGCGCCGAAGAGCGACATCCCGGCGACGGTCGTCAAGCACATCGTCCCGAAGGAGGCGGCCCCCAAGGAGGCCCCCAAGGAGGCCGCCAAGGCGCCCGCCAAGAAGGACCCTCCGCCCGCGGCGCTTCCCCCCGCCAAGCTGAAGGCGGTCGAGCCCGGGGCCCCCAACGCCTCCCCGGCCAACGCGCCGCTGCCCGCCGCCGGACGCAAGGTCGTCGACCCTTTCGCCGCGAACGAGGTCTCCAACGATCCCTGGGCCCCCATCGCCCCGCCTCAGGCGGAGTTCATCGCCGCCCCGCCGCGCTGGATCGGGATGCTGCGGCGCGTCGTCACCGTGACCTTCGCCACCTTCGCCGTCATCGCCGCCCTCGTCGCCGTCTGGTACTGGACCGAGAACAACAAGCCCGAGAACGCCTCGCGCCGCGCCGCCAGCCAGTACCTCGACGTCCTGCGGGCGCGAGACTATGCCGCCGCCTATTCGATGTTCTCCGAAGCCTCGCGGAAGTACTGCACGCTCGAGGAGTTCGTCGCCTCCCGCGACACCTCGACCTGGACCTGGTCCGACCTGCGCATCGACCACATCGAGCCGGGAGCGGTGCTCTACGCCTACGAGCTCAAGATCGAGGGCGCGCCGCCGCGCACCGACCGGGTCCTGTTCGTCGAGGAGAACAAGAAGTGGGTCCGGCCCTACAGCTGGGTGCTGATGCGCAAGGTCGAGGAGGCCTTCGAGAAGAACAACGCGGACATGGGCCTCGTCCTCGCCCAGGCCGCGGCGACGGTCAACCCCCGCGACCCGATGGCCCGGGGCTACCTCTGCGAGGCCGCCTACTACCGCAAGGCGCCGGCGGACACCGAGCGGCAGTGCCTGACCGCCATCGAGCTCTCCCACGTGTACCCCTCGAACCTGTCGCTGAAGAGCCTCTACCACCTGCACGCGATCCTCGCCGACACCTACAAGAACGCGCTCCAGAAGCCCGACCTCGCCCTCGACCAGTTCGCCCAGATGCTGGCTTTCCCGAGCATCTCCCCCGCCGACCAGTGCGAGATCCTGCTCGCCCGCTCCGAGGCGTACATCACGCTCAGCCGGCCCGGCGAGGCCCTCGCCGACGCCAACCGCGCGGCCCAGCTCTGCGTCCGCCCCCAGGACCTCGCCTACATCGAGGACATCCGCCGCAAGCTCAACGCGCCCAATCAATGAGGAAGACAAATGATGGTGTCAGGCTTGTCGTTGTTGCAGTATTCCTATCGGTCGATTCCCCCAGGAATACTGCAACAACGACAAGCCTGACACTGGCTATCACCAAATGAGGATGACGACATGTTCAAGAAGATCCTGATCGCCAACCGCTCCGAGATCGCCGTGCGCGTGATCCGCGCCGCGCGCGAGCTCGGCGTCAAGACCGTCGCCGTCTATTCCGAGGCCGACCGCGAGTCGCGCCACATCGCGATGGCCGACGAGGCCGTCTGCATCGGCCCCGGCCCCTCGAAGCTCTCCTACCTCGACCAGGAGGCCGTCCTATCGGCCGCGAAGAACACGGGCGCGGACGCGATCCACCCCGGCTACGGCTTCCTCTCGGAGAACGCCGATTTCTCCGAGCTGTGCGCCAAGCGCGGCATCACCTTCATCGGCCCGCCCCCCTCCGCCAGCCGCAAGCTCGGCTTCAAGAGCGCGGGCAAGGCCGTCGCGACCATGGCCGACGTCCCGGTCGTCCCCGGCACCGAGGGCGACATCACCACCGACGTGTCCAAGGAGGTCGAGGCGATCGGCTACCCCGTCCTCATCAAGGCCTCCGCCGGCGGCGGCGGCAAGGGCATGCGCATCGTGCGCTCGGCCGCGGAGCTCAAGCCCCAGCTCGAGGCCGCCTCGACCGAGGCCAAGGCCGCGTTCGGCGACGGCTCGGTGTTCATCGAGAAACTATTAGAACGTCCGCGCCACGTCGAGATCCAGATCATCGCGGACAACCACGGCAACGTGGTGGCCTTCCCCGAACGCGACTGCACCGTCCAGCGCCGGCATCAGAAGCTGGTCGAGGAGTCCCCGTCGCCCGCGCTGACGCCCCAGATCCGCAAGGACATGCAGGCGGCCGCCATCCGTCTGGCGAAGGCGGCGGGCTACCAGAACGTCGGCACCGTCGAGTTCCTGTTCCAGGACGGGAAGTTCTACTTCATCGAGGTCAACGCGCGCCTGCAGGTCGAGCACCCGGTGACCGAGGCCGTCGCGGGCGTCGACCTGATGGAGCTGATGATCCGGGTCGCCGCGGGCGAGAAGCTCCCTTTTGGACAAGAGCGCGCGTCGGAAATCCGCTGCCACGCCATCGAGCACCGCATCAACGCCGAGGACCCCGACAACAACTTCATGCCCTGCCCGGGCAGGATCGAGAGCATCGAGCTGCCCGGCGGCGCCGGCGTGCGCGTGGACACCCACGTCTACGCCGGCTACACGATCCCGAGCTACTACGACAGCATGATCGCCAAGCTCATCATCTCGGCGGGCGACCGGCCCGCCGCGCTGCGGCGCTCCCTTCGGGCCCTCGGCGAGCTCAAGATCGCCGGCGTCAAGACGACCGCCGGCATGCACGCGAAGGTCGTCGCCCATCCCGTGTTCATGAGCGGCGACTTCGACACCCACTTCATCGAGAAGACCGGCCTGCTCGACAAGAAGGAGCCCGCCCATGTCTAGCTTCAAGAAGACCATCACGGCGCAGCTGAAGGACTCCGCCAAGGTCCTGACCGCCGTGGCCAAGCTCTCCCCCGTCATCGACGCCGCCGCCCAGGACCTCCTGCGCTCGTACCGCAACGGCGGCAAGCTGCTCTCCTTCGGCAACGGCGGCTCCTCGTGCGACGCGATCAACTTCGCCGACGAGCTGACCGGGCGCTACCGCCGCAACCGCCCGGGCCTGCCCGCCGTCGCGCTCTCGGCCAACACCAGCGACCTGACCTCGATCGCCAACGACTTCGGCTTCGAGTTCGTCTTCGAGCGGCCCCTGCGCGCCCTCGGCCGCCCCGGCGACGTCGCCGTCGCGATCTCGACCTCGGGGAACTCGAAGAACGTGCTCAAGGCCGCCGCGGCCGCGCGCGAGCTCGGCATGACGGTCATCGGCCTCACCGGCCGCTCCGGCGGCAAGCTCAAGGAGCTGTGCGACCACTGCGTGCGCGTCCCGTCCGACTCGACGGCGCGCATCCAGGAGGCGCACATCACGGTCATCCAGATCTGGTGCGGCATCCTCGAGGACGAGCTGTTCCCCGACGCCCCGCTGGCCCACGGCTGATGGCTTCCGCGACCAAGATCCTGCCTCTCAAGAAGCTCGCGACCCTGCGGGAGCTGTGGCGCTGGGAAGGCCGCGCCGTCGTCTTCACCAACGGGGTCTTCGACATACTCCATGCCGGCCACGTGAAGGTGCTCGAGAAGGCGAAGGCCCAGGGCGACCTGCTCGTCGTCGGAGTCAACTCCGACCGCTCGGCGCGCGCGCTCGACAAGGCCCCCGGCCGGCCGGTCAACAAGTGGCGGGACCGCGCCGAGGTCATCGCCGCCCTCGGCTGCGTCGACGCCGTCGTCAAGTTCGACGAGCCGACCCCTGAGAAGCTCATGGCCCGCCTCAAGCCCGACGTCCAGGTCAAGGGCGGCGACTACAAGCCCTCCGACCTGCCCGAGGCCAAGCACGCGGGCAAGGTCGTCATCGTGGCCCTCAAGAAGGGCTACTCCACGACGGGCCTCATCAAGCGCCTCCAGGGCAAGCGGTAACGCGTCGTTCGGCCCGCGATCCCGCCGCCACTGTCGGCAACGACAGTCGGGAAGGTCCCCTGTACAGGAAAAGCCCTGAAAACTGTTGTTGACAACAGTTTTCCGCGCCCCGCCTGCGGAAAACGCGAATAACTCCCCGGCGGGCTCCCCTCTTTCCCTGCTCCCGAAGAAAAAGGCCCCCGCCTTGCGGCGAGGGCCCCTCTCTCCCGCGCGAACGGGTTATTCGGCGGCGGGAGCGGCGCCCTTCTCGGCGATCATGGCCTTGGCGCCCTCGATGGCCTTGTCCACGTCGGCGGCCCGGTGCTTCGGATGGGCGGCCTTGAACTTCTCGAGCGCCTTGAGGCCCTCCTCGGGCTTGCCGGCGGCGACCTGGTCGACGGCGGATTCGAGCTCCAGGTCGTAGCCCATCTCCTTCTTGACCTTCGCGCTCTTGGCGTCGCCCATGAGGCCGGGCTCGTTCGGGTCGGAGATGTTCTTCTTGCCCTGGCCCGCGCCGCGGACGGCGGCGACGCCCGGGGAGCCCCGCCCCTTCTTGCGCTCCCCGCCGACGGCCGACTGGGCGAGCGTGCTCTTGAGGTTCTTGAAGAAGTCCGACCAACCGGACTTGGCGGTCGCCGGCGCGGCCTTCTCGTCGGCGCGCGCGGGGATCACGAGCATCGCGGCGATGACGGCGGTAAGGATCGTCTTCATGTGGTCCTCCTCCTAGATCAGCTTCCCTTGATCAGACTGTCGACGGCTGGCTTGTACGCCGGGGCGAGGGTCACGGCCTTCTCGCCCATCGCCTTCGCCTTGTCGAGCTTCTTCAGACGCAGCGAGGTCTTCACGAGGTTGAGCCAGATCGTGGGGTCGTTCGGCTCGGCGTCGGACGCCTGCGTGAAGCGCCGCTCCGCCTCGACGTTGTCGCCCTCCAGGAAGGCCACGCTGCCGAGGTTGTTGAGCGCCGCCGCGTTCGCCGGGTCGAGCGCGAGGACCTTGTTGAACTCGGTCAGAGCCGCCTCGCGGTTGCCGAACTGGTACTCGATGATCCCGAGCTGGAGCTGGGCGTCGACGTCCTTGCCGTTGCGCTTGATGTCGGCCTCGTATTCCTTCTTCAGGAACTCGTAGCGGTCCTTGGCCAGCACGTTGACCTGGTCGTCGTAGCGGCGCTCGAGCCCGGCGGTCTCCGGGAACTTCGGGCTGAAGTCGGTCGGCGGCATCGTGACCGGCTCGTAGGTGCCCCACGCCGCGTGCAGGGAATACACCTTGACCCGGCCCTTCTCGGCCTCGGTCTTGTAGGCGTACGCGGCCTTGGAGACCGCGTCGATGAACGGCTTGCCGATGTAGGTGACCTCGATCGGCACCCACATCGTGCCCTCGTGCTCGACGAGCAGGTCGGCGGGCATGCCCGCCTCCGCGGCGTCCTCGGCCTCGGTGTCGAACATCATCGTCATGTGGCCGGGGTAGTCGAGGATGGCCACGCGGACCTCGCTGTCCTCGAGCATCGCGCCGTACAGCGAGGTCAGGTCCGAGCACTGCCCGGCCTTGCTGCGCAGGGTCTCGCGCGGGAACTGCGTGTAGTCGACCGGGAAGTTCGGGTCGTCGTGGGCGGCCTCGAACGGGTTCGCGGGGTTGGCCACGAACTTGATGCCGTACTCCGACAGCGCGTTCCAGATGCGCATCGCCTTGACCGCCGGCTCGTTGAGCGCGGCCGCCTTGCGGTTCTTGAACTCGAGCGTCGAGACCGAGCGCACGAAGTCGCGCACCGGCGGGTCCTTGCGCGTCACGAAGTTCGCGATGCGCTGCGGGTCCTGCCAGGTGATCGCGTTCCGCGAGTACAGGCGCAGCGGCTTCGTGATCGAGACCGTCTGCTGCTTGCCGCTCTCGAAGTAGGTCATCGTGAACTCGGCCTGGATCGGCGTGTCCTCGCTGACGTCGAGCACCTTGTTGTTGAGGGTCGCGATCAGCGGGATCTCGACGGTCTGCTTCGGCTCGAGCCTCTTGACCTCGGTATCGAAGCCGAAGTCCATGTAGTCCTTGAGCTTGAAGGTCAGCTTCACGTTCTGGAAGGCCACGTTCACGTTGTTCGTGAGCACGGCCGAGCCCATCGGGTTGCGCAGGTACCACTTGTAGTTCGCCGCGAAGATGTCGCCGAGCGTGATCGTCGAGATCTCGACGGGCGAGCGGTTGAAGGAGCCGGCGACGAACACCTCGACCGGGCGGCCGGCCGGGCCCACGTCCGAGGTCTTGGCCTTGGTCGCGACGCGGTACCAGTACTTCTCGTACGGGGTGACCTCGGAATCCTCGAACTTCTCGGCCTTCGTCTCCCCGGCCCTCGTCCACGGCCCGGACGCCCCGGTCGAGCGCGAGACGACGTAGCCGCCCGTCCACGGGTCGGCGACGGGCTCCCACGAGATCGAGACGATGCCGTCCTTCGTCGAGGTGGAGAGCGCGGCCGGCGCGGTGAGCATCGGATGCAGGTCATAGCTGACGAGGCGGCTCTTGCCCTTGTCGGCGATCACGAGCTTGTCCCCCTGGACGGAGACCGCGACCGGCTCGAGCAGCTCGCGCTCCTGCTTTCCGCCCGCGAAGAAGTCGGCCAGCCACTTGCCGTCCTTGGTGTGGACGCTGACGCGGCGCAGCTGGGAGTCCAGCGTGTAGAGGTAGTTCTGGCCGTCGAAGGCGATCGAGACGGGCGACTTGAACTCGCCCGGGCCGTCGCCGTCCTCGCCCCAGGAGGCGATGTAGGCGCCGGACGGCTCGCACTTGAAGACGCGCTTGAGGCCCTTGTCGACGAAGTAGATGAAGCCCGCCTTGTCCCAGGCGACCGCGACGGGCTCGAGGAGCATGTACTGCCCGACCTTCGGCCCGAAGCCGAACAGGAACACGCCCTCGGGGCTGAACGCGTCGATGCGCTGGTTGCCGGTGTCGGCCACGTACACCACGCCCTCGCCGTTGATCGCCACGCCGTTGGGGTTCTTCATGCGCCCCTCGCGGCGCTTGGAATCGAAGAAGCCCTGGGCCTCTCCCACGTTGGATTTCCATTTGCCGTCCAGGCCGAACTGCTGGAGGCGGTGGTTCGGGAGGTCGGTGACGTACAGGCCCTCGACCTTCGCCGACTTCATCGCGGCCATGCCGCCGACGCCGCGGGTGACCTCGCCGCCCTTGCCCTTCGACGAGCCGAAGCGCTGCTTCTCCTTGCCCTTCTCGTCGATGAGCACGAACTGCATCTCCTTCGGGAGCCAGGCGTACAGGTCGTCGCCGTGCGGCGCGAGGATGGAGGCGGAGTAGGGCCAGGCGCGCGAGGGCCCGGACACGGCCATCTTGGTCTGCAGGTTGAGAGGCAGCGCCTTGACCTTCAGCTTGTTGGTCAACTCGACGCGGTGGATGCGGTTGTTGCCGGTGTCGAGGACGATGAGCATGCCGTCGGGCGTGATCGCGATGCCCTCGGCCTTGCGCATCTGGCCGACGCCGGAGCCGAGCGACCCGAACTTGCCCATGATGAAGCCCTCGCCGGACTGCTCGATGACCTTGCCGTTCTTGCCGTCGACGACGTACAGGAAGCCGTATTGGTCGGCCGCGAAGTCGTTGCCGAGCAGCGCGTATTCCTTCACGAACTTCGCGGAGGCGTCGAACTTCTGCACGCGCTCGTTGTTCCGGTCGAGGACGAAGACGTTGTCGGACGGGTCCACGGCGATGCGCGTCGGGTTGTTGAGCAGGCCCGGCTCCTTGCCGTAGCGGCCGAAGGAGAAGAGCAGGATGCCCTCGTCGGTGAAGACCTGCACGCGGTTGTTGCCCGTGTCGGAGACGTAGATGCGCCCGTCGGCGCCGACGGCCACCGACTCCGGGTTCTTGAGCTTGCCCGGTTCGGACCCTTTTTCCCCGAACGCGTAGACGAAGTTGCCGTCGTGGTCGAAGATCTCGACGCGGCTGTTGCCGGTGTCGGCGACGTAGACGGTGCCCTTGGGCCCGACGGCGACGCCGCGCGGCCCGCTGAAGGCGCCCTGCTGGCTCCCGGAGCGGCCGACGGACTTGATCAGCTTGCCGGCCAGGTCATAGAGGAACAGGGAGTTCTTCTTCTCGTCCACCACGTAGAGGCGGTCGGCCGCCGCCGCCGCCGCGACGGGCTTGGCCATCTCGTCGCCCTTGATGGGCTCGAGGAAGCGGATGGTGTCGTAAGCGCGCGCGGGAACGGACAGCAGCAGCGCGAGAGCGAGAGGCTGGATGCGGTTCATGCTTTTACGGCCTCCTTGATGAGCTTGTTGACGAGGGCGGGGTTCGCCTTCCCCTTGGAGAGCTTCATGACGCCGCCGACGATCGAGCCGATCGCCGCGTCCTTGCCCCCCTTCAGGTCGGCGGCGGCCTTGGGATTGGCCGCGAGCGCCTGAAGCACCCATTCCATCACCTGCTTGTCGTCGGACACTTGAGAAAGACCGAGCTCGTCGACGAGCGCCTTCGGCCCCTTGCCGGTCTCCCACATCTTCGCGAAAACGTCCTTGGCGCCCTTCGAGGACAAGGTCCCGCCGGCGATGAGGCCGGCGAGCTCGCCGAGGTGAGCGGCCGCGACCGGCGACTGCGGCGCGGTCTTGCCCTCGGCGTTGAGGCGGCCCAGCATCTCGGTGGTCAATAGGTTGGACACGGTTTTAGCGGACCCGGAGGGGGCGGCCGCGACGGCCTTCTCGAAGTACTCGGAGAGGACCCTGTCGCCCGTCAGAACCTCGGCGTCGTAGGAGGATAGCCCCAGTTCGCCCGTAAAGCGAGCCCTTTTTTTCGCGGGAAGCTCCGGTAATTCCGCCCGAAGCTTCTCGACCCATTTCGGGTCCGCGACGAGCGGCACGAGGTCGGGGTCGGGGAAATAGCGGTAGTCGTGCGCGTCCTCCTTGGTGCGCATCGAGCGCCCGGCCTGGAGGGCCGCGTCCCACAGGCGGGTCTCCTGGACGATCTTTCCGCCGCTCTCGATCACCTCGACCTGGCGCCGGAACTCGGCGTCGATCGCGTCCTTGACGTTCTTGAACGAGTTGAGGTTCTTCGTCTCCGTGCGCGTGCCGAACTCCTTCTGGCCGACGGGGCGCACGGACACGTTCGCGTCGCAGCGCATCTCCCCCTTCTCCATGTCGCAGCGCGAGGAGCCGGTGAACTGGATGACCTCCTTCAAGGCGGTCAGATAGGCGTACGCCTCGTCGGAGGTGCGCATGTCGGGCTCGCTGACGATCTCGATGAGCGGCACGCCCGCGCGGTTGAGGTCGACGAGCGAGCCGTCGAGCTTGGCGCCGGCCAGGTCGTGGACGAGCTTGCCTGCGTCCTCCTCCATGTGGATGCGCGTGATGCCGATGGTCTTGACCTTTCCGTCGACCGTGATGGCGAGCTTGCCGTGCTGGGAGAAGGGCTGGTCGTACTGGGAGATCTGGTAGGCCTTGGGCAGGTCGGGGTAGAAGTAGTTCTTGCGCGCGAAGATCGACTGCGGGGCGAGCTGGCAGTCGAGCGCCATCGCCGCCTGGAAGGCGAGCTCGACGGCGCGCCGGTTGAGCACCGGGAGCACGCCGGGCTGGGCGGTGCACAGGGGGCAGACGCGGCTGTTCGGCGCCTGGCCGAAGCCGTCGGTGCCGCAGCCGCAGAACAGCTTGGTCCTGGTGGCCAGCTGGCAGTGGACTTCCAGGCCGATGATCAGTTCGTATTCTTTCACGCGGTTCTCATTGTGAGTGAATTATTCCAAAAATGCCAGCCCGGATCGGTCTCGGGGGCTGGGACTATGATCACGCCATATTAATGAGGCAGTTCGGCGCGCACGTCCTCTCATGCTCCCTCAAGCCGCGCCAATTCTTTGCTCCAGACATCGTGGACATTCAGCAGCCAACCTCTAGCCTCATCGACGTTCTGGAACCCGCGAGCGGTATAGATTCCAAGCGACCGCCAATCCGAATCCAACGACAGCAGAAGTCGGTCGGAATCTGCGAGCAGACGTTTGTATATTTCGATTCTATCCACGGCGGGCCAATCGCTTCGGATATTGCGGGCGGTTTCCTCATCGGATTTGTGGCTAGGAGGAGGATCGCTAAAATCGAAGGCAAAGCCGACAAGGGCCGGATATTTCTCCTCAAATTCATGCGGGGTTTTTGGCATATCAATAAGGGAAGGCGCTAAGGATGAAAATTGTGCAGTCGACCTTCTGAAGCAACCGCACTTCTGTGTCATATTTCAATCGAACCTTGGCCAATGGATCCTCGACTGCGATTCCATAACCGATAGGTCTGCCTGGCTTTCCAACAAGATACGACTTCTTGAGGGCCGGGTTACGCATTGACCCCCATCGGGCAATATCCGCCATATCATCCGAGATGGCCTTGCGTATAACGGTTTCGGCGGTAATGTGGTCGTCGAACGAACTCGCATCGAAAACTCGCGGATCGCGCACCAACCGGCCCTGCAAATAGTCGATAGATTTTTGAACATGGCGTTCTATGGTGTGCCCAAGCTCACTTCCTTCATGATCGTAAAGAAAGCCTGACGTGAGTCGTTTCCCACCAACGAATCGGTCAAGGATGTCTTCGCCCTCCTTAAGGGCGCAGTCATCTGTCCTATGGTACTGTTTCAAACCCCACTGGATTTCCGAGATTTTATTCTCAGCGACGCTGCCGATGGCCCACCCGATCTCGAACGTCTGCTTGACCGAGACCGCCACTATGGCCGCGCCCACGGCGGTGGCCGCGGTGGGCGAAAGGGTGAATATCGCAACCACGCGCAAGACCTTTCCGCTGCCGTTGATTTTAAAAATCCCACCCGCGCGCGCCGCACTCGCGATCCGAGCCGCCCTCGCGGCTCTCATCGAAGCGGCGATGGCCTCCTCGGCCTCGGCGGCCGCGGTCGTCGCCGTCGCCGTCTTTGCGATCGTCACGGTGTCCGCGGCCGTGATGAGGCCGGCATCTCGGCTCGTCACGGACGGCGCCGGAGAGGATTCGTCTTCTTTCGGCTCCGCGGGCTCCTCCGGGTCCTTCTTGTCGGGGTCGTAATGATCCAGCTCATCGTGACTCCGCTCGGATACCTCGCGAACCTTCTCGATCTTGGTCTCGTCGTTCGAGACTTGCATGACGAGGGGCGCGAGACCGTTCTCGTCGGTGAGCACCGTCACCGTTTGCGTGGAAAGATTCCCGTCCCATTCGAACGTGAACTTCACCGAGTGTCTGGACAACGGGACTTTGCCGTTCTCACAGGAGACCTCGACGGCCACCTCGAACGGCTCCGCGCCCACCTTCTTGGGGGCGCCGACCTTCTTGAGGCGGCACGTGGGTTTAGGCGGCGGGGGCGGCGGCGGAGGGGGAGGGGCGGGTTCTGTTTTAGGAACCGGAGGGACCATGGCGATCGCCGGAGCTTTGGGCGTCGATGCGCCGTTCCCCTTGAACAGCTTCCCTATCCCCCGGAAAAGCGCAGGTATGCCTTTGAGGATAAGGACCGCGCCCAACTCGCCGAGGGCCTTACCCAATTCCGCGCTGCCGTTGTTCGAGTAAATCCCGGAATAGGACGACCCCGAAGAACTCCCCCCGCCGCAGTTTTGCACGCACACGCCCCGGGGCACCGACGGCGGAGGCGGAAGGTTCGGGATATTCCATGCCCCGAGGCCGGTCTCGATCAGGGGGCTGGAGCGTGCACGGGTCAGGATGGCGGCCGTGCCCGCGTCCTCGATGACCTCGGGGGCCGAGACGGTCGAGAACGAGGACGCGGAATCATCGAGCCAGCGGGCGAGGACGGGCGCCGGGATGGCGACGGGCCAGCGTCCCTCTTCCGTATCGGCGGGGCGCAGCACGAGAAGTCCCGCGACCTCCCCCGCCTCGTTGAGGACGGGACCGCCGCTCAGTTCGGGCGAAATGGCGGCGTCGGTCTGGAAGCCGGCGTCGCCGCTCTTCGTCACGAGGCCGGAGGTCCTGGTCCACAGGCCGGAGACCGAGGTGTGCCCGACGGCCGCGACAAGATCGTCTTTCGCGGGAGTTGCGCCCGAGAGGGTGAGGGCGGGTCGGGTCAGGTCCTCGGCATAGGTGAGCACGGCCACGCCGAGTTCGGGATGGCGGCGAACGACCGTGGCCGTAAGGGGTAGAGGCTTCGCGTTGCCCGAAAAGGCGAAAAGAAAGGGATGGTCGGTGTCGGCGACGACGGCGGCGTCGGTGACGAGCATCGCGCCGCTCTTCGTCCTTAATAAGGTGGCGGCAGCGCGCTGATCCCTCCAGCCGACAACGAACACGGACTTCTCCGGTTTGCGGACGACGGCGCGTCCCGCTGAGATGAGGGCCGCGTCCTTCACGCGCTGGGCTGCGGCGAGACCCTCGAAGGCCGCGGCACGAGAGCAGTATAGCTTGGCGCGAGCGGCGCCGACGGCTTTGTCGGAGGCGAGCGCCATGGTCAGCTTCCGGACCCGGGCACGAAGTTTCTCGTACTCCGCACCGGTCAATCGAGCCTGGGACGAAGCCTGGTCGAGAGCCTGTTCCGCGGATTTCCCCTCCGCCTGAGGGCCGAGCAACGACACGAGCCACGGTGACGCTTCGCCTTTCTCGTTCTGGAACAGACCGTCGCGGGCACCCAAAAGTTTGCGGCGGGCCGTTAGGGGATCGCAGGGCGGCTCCGGGAAACGTTGGGCCCAGGTGTAGTCGGTGACGGCGAGCGTGCGATAGATGGCGTCGAGGCTCGAGCCGCGGTTCTCGAAGAACGGCCTGAGTTCCGGAGACATCCTCGGGTTCAGCCTTGCGAGGGTCTCCTTTACCTGCTCTTCATCCCGGAAACCCTCGAATCCGTCGGTTAAAACCAATAGGTCGGCCTGGAGGGAGCCCAGTCCCTTCGCGTCAACGGGGCCGTCGTTCGGGGCCTCGACGGCCCTAGTGTCCGGGGCCAACACAAAGGTCGAGAGCAGGTACCAGAGCGGGTCGGTCGTGGTCTCGGCACGAACGGGGGTGGCGATGGCGAGGAGGAGCGCCAGCGCCGCCCTGGCTCTTTTCACGGCCGACCGGAGTGCTTCTTCAGGATCTTCAAATCGCTCGGATACGACAGGATCTTGGCGGCTTTAGCGGGTAAAACCCACTTCGTCTTCATGATCTCGACTTCGTCCGGACGCCCGGTCTTCTCGACCGGCTCCATCCGGTACCAGCGCACCTTCTTGGCCACGGGACGGCCGTTGCGATTGAACCGATAGCGCACGAGGGCCAGCGGCCCGTTGCTCCGGCATTTCCAGCCCGTCTCTTCCTCGACCTCGCGCAAGGCGGCCTTGAGCGGGGTCTCCTTCTTCTCCAGATGTCCTTTCGGGAAGGTCCAGACCACCTCGCCCGAGAGGTTGGTCACCTTCACGAGCAAAACCTTGCCGTTCCTCTCGACGACCCCGCCGGCCGCGTACTCCTTCGCCTCTCTCATCCCTTCAGGACCGCGAACGGCTTCACGGCCTCGAGGGCCTTCGCCGCGGAGAGGAGCTTCTGTTCTTGGAAAACGTCGCCGATGAGCTGGAGGCCTATGGGAAGACCGGACTTCGATAGCCCGCAAGGAACCGAGACGCTGGCGTTGCCCGCCATGTTGGACGGGATGGTGAAGATGTCCGACAGGTACATCGCGATCGGGTCGTTCGTCTTCTCGCCGAAGCGGAAGGGGGGCGTGGGTGTCGTCGGCCCGGCGATGAGGTCCACCTGCTTGAACGCCTCCTTGAAATCGTTCGCCATCAAGGTGCGCACGCGCTGGGCCTTCGAGTAATAGGCGTCGTAGTAGCCGGAGGAGAGGGCGTAGGTGCCGAGCATGATGCGGCGCTTGACCTCGGAGCCGAAGCCGGCGCCGCGGGTCATCTCGTAGACCTCGGCCAGGCTGGTCGCGCCCTTGTCGATGAAGCCGTAGCGGATGCCGTCGAAGCGCGCGAGGTTGGAGGAGGCCTCGGACGGGGCGATGATGTAGTAGGCCGCGACCGCGTACTTCGTGTGCGGCAGGCTCACCTCCTTGATCTCGGCGCCGAGGGACTTCAGCGCGTCGACCGCGCCGCGCACCGACTTCTCGATCTCGGGGTCGAGGCCGTCGATGAAGTACTCCTTGGGCAGGCCGATGCGCAGGCCCTTGAGGTCCTTGGGCGCCGGGGACGGGGCCGGAGGCGCGTTCACCGCGGAGGTGCTGTCCTTCGGGTCGTGGCCGCCGATCACGGACAGGGCCAGCTCCGCGTCGCCGACGGTGCGGGTGAACGGTCCGATCTGGTCGAGGGAGGAGGCGAAGGCCACGAGGCCGTAGCGCGAGACGAGGCCGTAGGTGGGCTTGAGGCCGACGACGCCGCAGAACGCCGCGGGCTGGCGGATGGAGCCGCCGGTGTCGGAGCCGAGCGAGAAGGCGCACAGGCGCGCCGCCGCGGCCGCGGCCGAGCCGCCCGAGGAGCCGCCGGGGACGCAGGCATGGTCCCACGGGTTCGCGGTCTTCTGGAACGCGGAGTTCTCCGTCGAGGAGCCCATGGCGAACTCGTCGAGATTGGTCTTGCCTATGATCAGAGCGTCGGCCTGCTCGAGGCGTTCGGTGACCGTCGCGTCATACGCCGCGATGTGTCCCTTCAAAATCTTCGACGCGCACGTGGTCTCCACGCCTTTGAGCTGGATGTTGTCCTTCAGAGCCACCGGCACGCCGGCCAGGGCCCCCAAGGTTCCCCCCTTCTTCCGTTTCTGATCGATGGCCCGAGCCCGTTCGAGCGCCCGGTCCTTCGTCACCGCGAGGAACGCCTTGATATCTCCGTCAAGCTTCTCGATCCGGGAGAAATGGGCGAGGGCGACGGATTCGGCCGTGGCCTCCCCGTTTTGAACGGCGACCGCGATGTCGGCCGCGGACTTCCCCGTGATATCCATTTATTTGTCTATGAACAGCGACTCTTCTTCGCCGTTGTGGCGCTCCTCCACCGTTCCCTTGCGGGCGCGGCGGGCGGGCGTCGCGTCGGGCTTCTCGGGCTTGGACGGCAGATCGTCGAGGTCGGACTCCGGGGCCTTGATGCGCTTCGGCGCGATCTCCTTGCCGGACTTCTCGATGCTGACGGCGGGGCCGTCGTCGCCGAAGGACGGGGCGTCGCGGTCCTCGGCGCGGGGGCGGCGAGGGGCGGCCTTCTCCGGGGCGGGGGCCGCGGGCTCGGGCTCCGGCTCGGGTTCGGGGGCGGCGTCGGACTCGATGGCGGCGATGGCGGCCTGGATCTTGTCCCGGCGCTGAGGGTCGAGCTCGAGGGCCTTGCGCAGGTCGGCGACGGCGCCGGGCTTGTCGCCGAGCAGGGCGCGCGTCTGCCCGCGGTTGGAGTAGGCCAGGCCTTTGCGCGGGTTGAGGGCGATGACCTTGGTCAGGTCGGCGACGGCGCCGCGGTAGTCGCCGAGGAGGAAGCGCACGTTGGAGCGCAGGTAGAAGGAGTCCTCGTGCTCCTCGTTGGTCTCGAGGAAGGAGGAGAACTCGGCGTCGGCGCCGCGGTAGTCCTTGAGCTCGCGCAGGGCCTTGCCCCGGTAGTAGCGGGCCCAGGCGAACTTCGGGTTGAGCTCGAGGATGGCGCCGTAATCGTCGGCGGCGCCGCGGAAATCGCGCAGGCGGTCCTTGACCGAGCCGCGCATCAGCAGGGCGGACGCGGAGGACGGGTCGAGCTTGAGGGCCTTGTTCAGGGCCGGCAGGGCCTCGCGCGGCTTGCCCATCGCCGACAGCACGCTGCCTTCCCCGAGCGGGCCCTCGACCGAGCGGTCGTCCTCGCTCGAGGACGCCCGGAAGTCGGACAGCGCGCCGGCGAAATCCTTCAGCACGAGACGGGCCTTGCCGCGCGCGGCGTAGGACTGCGCGTCGTTGGGCTTGAGCTTGGCCGCGAGCTTGGCGTCCTCGGCGGCGCCGGCCAGGTCGCCGAGCGTCCAGCGGCACGAGGCGCGGAAGCCCGCCGCCGTCTTCCAGCCCGGCGCGGATTCGAGGACCTCGTCGAAGCGCGCGGAGGCCTCGGAGAGGTCGAGCTTGTGATAAAGGCGGTTGGCCGCCGAGAGGGAGCGCTTGGCCTTCGCGTCGGGGGAGGCGGCCGAAACGAGGCAGGGGACGACGAGGACGACGGCCGCCAGCAGGGCCTTCATTCGATCACCTTCCGCACCTTGAAGTAGGGGCCGTCGCGTTCCGGCGCATGAGCGAGAAGCGCCTCCGTGTCCGCGAAAGGCTTGGGCTCGTCGTCCCGCATCACGTTGACCGCGCCCAGGACCGACGTCGTGGGCGCCACGCCGCTCGTGTCGGCCTTGGAGAGCTCCGTCATCGAGTCGAGGATCTTCGACAGCTGGCCGCCGTACAGCGCGACCTCCGCGTCGGTCAGGCGCAGGCGCGCGAGCTTGGCGATCTTCCTCACTTCGTCGTCGGACACGCTCATGTCAGGCGGGCTCCAGGGGCGCGTAGCGGGTCAGCAGCTTGGCCACGCGGCCGTCGTCGAATCGCACGGTCACCTTCATCGTGTCGCCGGCCCCGGAGATCTCGGCGACGATCCCGCGGCCGAACTGCGGGTGCTTCACGCGCTGGCCGTTCTTGAAGCCGGTCGCGCGGGCCGAGGGCGCCGCGCCCGCCGCCGCGGGGCGGACGAACGCCTGGGCGCCCCCGGGGGAGGCTTCGCGGGCGGCCGAGCCGAACAGCTTGGCCTCGATGATGAAGCGGGAAGGCAGGCTGGCGTAGACCTGGCCGAACAGGCGGCGCGTGGCGGCGTAGGTCATGTACAGGCGCTCGCGGGCGCGGGTGATGCCGACGTAGCACAGGCGGCGCTCTTCCTCCAGGTCCTCGGGGGTGGCGTTGCCGCCGCCGATCGGGAACAGGCCCTCCTCTAGCCCGGTCAGGAACACGACGGGGTACTCGAGGCCCTTGGCGAGGTGGATCGTCATCAAGGTCACGGCCGGGGTGTTCTCGTCGTAGTCGTCGAGGCCGGTCTGCAGCGCGACCTCCTCGAGATAGGTCGCCAAGGTGCTGACGCGGCCCGCCTGCTTCTCCTTGTCGTCGTACTCCTTGACGGCGTTGAGGAGCTCCTGGAGGTTGGCGAGGCGCCCCGCGGCCTCGGGGTCGGTGTCCATCTCGGACTCGATCCAGGCCCAGTAGCCGGTCGTCTCGAAGATGAGGGCCATCGCGCCGCCGGCGGGAAGCGACTCCGTCGTCTCGCGCAGCTTGTCGAGCGTCTGGGTGAAGTCGCTGAAGGCGGAATGGGCCTTGGACCCGAGCCCGTCGATCTGCCCGTGGGCCCAGAAGGCGTCCCACAGGGAGAGGTTGTGCGCGGCGGCGTAGTTCTCGGCGAGCTCGAGGCTCTTCGCGCCGAGGCCGCGCGGCGGGCAGTTGATCACGCGGTCGAGCGACACCGAGTCGCGCTTGTTGACCACGACGCGGGCGTAGGCCATCGCGTCCTTGATCTCCTTGCGCTCGTAGAAGCGCATGGCGCCGACGATCTTGTAGGGCATGCGCGCGCGGCGCATGGCCTCCTCGAAGGAGCGGGACTGGGCGTTCGTGCGGTAGAAGACGGCGACGTCCTTCAGCGAGCGTCCCGCCGCGACCTCGTCCTGGATGCGCCGCACGACGTAGGTCGCCTCCTCGTGCTCGTTGGGCAGCTCCTGCACGCGGACCTCGTCGCCGGGAGGCGCCTGCGTCCAGAGCTTCTTGGATTTGCGCGTCTTGTTGTGGTGGATCACCAGGGCCGCGGCGTCGAGGATGCGGGCGGTCGAGCGGTAGTTCTGCTCGAGCGTGACGACCATCGTGTTCGGGAAATCCCGCTCGAACTCGAGGATGTTCCGGATGTTGGCGCCGCGCCAGGAGTAGATCGACTGGTCGTCGTCGCCGACCACGCAGACGTTCTTATGCTTGGCGGCCAAGGTCTTGGTCAGGATGTACTGGGCGTGATTGGTGTCCTGGTACTCGTCGACCAGGAGATGGGTGAAATGGTTCTGCCACTTCTCCCTGACGTTCGGATGGTCCCGCAGCAATTGGCAGGTCTTCAGCAGAAGGTCTCCGAAGTCGAGCGCTCCCGCCTTGCTCAGCTTGTTCTCGTAGACCTTGTAGATCTTCGCCGCGGTCTGCCTTGATTGATCGATGGAGCTCATCGCGTGGATCTCGTAGGAGCCCGCGTCGAGCAGGTCGTCCTTGGCGCGCGAGATGATGTTGACGAAGAGCCCGGCCTTCGATTTCTGGTCCTCGAGGCCGAGCTCCTTCATCGACTCGGTCACGATCTTCTTCTGGTCGCCCTGGTCGTAGATCGTGAAGTGGCGCGGCAGGCCCAGCTCCTGGTGGTGCATGCGCACCAGCTTCGCGCAGAAGGAGTGGAAGGTGAAGGCCCAGACGAGCGCGCCCTTGCCGGGCGCGAGCTCCTCGAGGCGCTTGCGCATCTCGCCCGCCGCCTTGTTCGTGAAGGTGACGGCGAGGATGCGGTCAGGGGACGTGCCCGTCTCGATCAGCCGCGCGATCCGGTAGGTGATGACCCGGGTCTTGCCCGTGCCCGCGCCGGCGAGCACGAGCAAGGCTCCGTCCAGATGCGTCGCCCCGGCCCTCTGCTCGGGGTTCAGCTTCTCGAGATCGACGCCCATGCGGGTCAGCGCGAGCCGACGGCCTCCCGTTTCGGGGCGTACAGCATGTTGCAGTAATCCTTGACCATGCGGTCGGCGCCGTACTGCGAGGCGACGGAGCGGATCGACTCCTTCATGACCTTGACCCAGCCGCGGGGGATGCCGTGCTCGTCGCGGTCGTAGTAGAGCGGGACGATCTTCTCCTCGAGCGTGCGGTAGATGTCCTCGGCGTCGGCCTTGTCGGCCTCGGGCCCGGCTCCGCGGCCGCCGGCCTGGCCGATCGGCCAGCCGTTGCCGTTGTTGAAGCCCTCCTCCCACCAGCCGTCGAGCACGGAGAAGTTGGGCACGCCGTTGGCCCCGGCCTTCTCGCCGGAGGTGCCGCAGGCCTCGAGGGGCGCGAGCGGGTTGTTGAGCCACATGTCCACGCCCTGGACGAGGTAGCGGGCGACGTGCATGTCGTAGTCCTCGATGAAGGCGATGCGGCCGCCGAACTCGGGGTTCTTGGCCAGCTGATACACCTGCTGGATCAGCGCCTTGCCGCCGTCGTCGGCGGGGTGGGCCTTTCCGGCGAACACGAGCTGGACGGGGCGCCACGGGTCGAACAGCATCTTCTTCAGGCGCGGCAGGTCGCTCAGGATCAAGGTCGCGCGCTTGTAGCTCGCGAAGCGCCGGGCGAAGCCGATGACGAGCGCGGGATGGTCGAGCAGCGCGCCGCTGGCCAGCACCTGGGCCGGGTCGTGCTTCTCCTTCATCCAGCGGGCGCGGGCGCGCGCGCGCGCCAGCTGCAGGAGAGCGCTCTTGTTGCGGTTGTGCTGGAGCCAGAGGACCTCGTCCGGGATCGACGCGACCTTGGACCAGACCGCCTCGTCGTCCTGGCGCACGCGCCAGTCAGCCCCGAGGTAGCGGTCGTAGAGCTCGCCGAGCTCCTGGTTGACCCAGGTCGGAAGGTGCACGCCGTTGGTGACGTGCGCGATCGGGACCTCGTTCTCGGGCAAGGAGGGCCACAGCGTCTTCCACATCTCGCGGGAGACCTGGCCGTGGCGGCGGCTGACCGCGTTGCGGCGGCCGGCGATCTTCAGCGACAGCGCGGTCATGTTCCAGCCGGTGTGGCCGGGGACGCGCGCGAAGTCCATGAAGCGCTCGCGGTCCACGCCGAGCTGGGGCCAGTAGGACGAGAAGTACTCCGCGATCATCTCCTCGGCGAACACGTCGTGTCCGGCCTCGACGGGAGTGTGGGTCGTGAACACGGCGTTCTCGCCGACCTGGCGCAGGGCCTCGTCGAGGGAGGTGCCGCCGGCGACCTTCTCCCGCGCGAGCTCGAGGAACAGGAAGGACGAGTGGCCCTCGTTGGCGTGGAACACCGCCGGGTGCACGCCGAGCGCCCGGAGCACGCGCACGCCGCCGATGCCCAGGATGATCTCCTGGCGCAGGCGCATCGTGCGGTCGCCGCCGTAGAGGCGGCCCGAGATCTCGCGGTCGAGGGGCGAGTTGCCGTCGACGTTGGTGTCCATCAGGAAGAGGGGCACGCGGCCGACCTGGACCTTCCACACGGCGACCTTGATGGTGCCGCGGCCGAGAGGGATGTCGAGCAGCATGCGCCCGCCCGAGGGGCCGAACACGGGCCGGACCGGGGACACGTCCCAGTTGACCGACTCGTACACGTTCTGCTGCCAGCCGTCGGAGGACATCTTCTGGACGACGTAGCCTTCGGGATACATGAAGCCGACGCCGACGAGGGGCACGCCCAGGTCGGAGGCCGACTTGCAGTGGTCGCCGGCGAGGATGCCGAGGCCGCCGGAGTAGATCTTCAGCGAGTTGTGGACGCCGAACTCGGCCGAGAAGTAGCCGATGTTCTTGCCCTTCATCTCCGGGTGGTTCTTGGCGAACCAGGTCTGGTCCGTCGTCATGTAGCGGTCGAAGGCGGCGATGACCGCGTCGAGGCGGGACAGGAACGCGGAATCGGCCGACAGCTGCTCCAGGCGGGCCGGGGGGACGCTGCGCATCAGGGAAACGGGGTTGTGGTGCGTCTCCGCCCAAAGGGTGAGGTCGATCTCTTTGAACAGGGCGCGGGCTTCGGGGTGCCAGCTCCACCAGAGGTTGTACGCCAGGTCCTTGAGGCGGGCGAGACGGGGAGGGAGCTGCCAGTCGTTGTAGGAGTCGGTGATAACCATAAAAGTGATTCTACACTTTATCGACGGGGCGTCCAAGCCCTTGACGCCGCCCGCGGGGACGACTATCCTGTCGTCGTGCGCGCCCTCGCTCTGGCCTTCCTGCTCGCCTCCCCCGCCGCCGCCCAGGACGGAGAGGCCGGCCTGCGCGCCCAGCAGGCCCGGGATCTGGTGGACGCCCTGCCGCCCGAGGCGCGCGTCGAGCTCAAGAAGATGTACCGCCGCTACCGGGAGGTCGTCGCCCGCAAGCTCGAGGCGGGCTGGCGCACCGGGGTGCTGAGCGAGGCCGTCATCGAGGACGTCGACGAGCCCTTCCAGCCCGCCCGACTCGTCGAGGGGATGATCGAGCTCCGCAAGAAGGAGATCGCCGGCCTCCAGGAATCGCTGGCCTCCCTCTCAGGGGACGACCCCTACAAGGACAAGCGCGTGAGGAGCGCCCTCGAGGCCAAGCGCGCCGAGCTCGCGCGCCTCGTCTCCAAGAACAAGCGCGAGAAGGGCCTGTGCCGGGACTGGTCGGACCTGATCTGGTCGGAGCTGACGGCCATGGACCTCGAGCATTGGGGCGCGCGGGACGAGCGCCGCGCGACCCGGCCCTACCACACCGCCGCCGTCGTCTGCTCCCCGTCGGACTCGCCCACGGTCTGCCTGGCCTTCGACCCCTGGGAGGACGGGCGCCCGAACGTGTACGCCTACGGGGCCTGGGACGAGTCGGCGCCCGGGGGCCGCTTCCCGGCCGAGTACTTCCTCCACGGACTGCCGGACCGGGCCGAGAAGAAGCCTTGAGCGCCACCGCGCTGCCCCTCCTCGCCCGCCTGGGGGAGGCCGCCAGCTTCCCGCAGGCCGTGCGCAACTACGAGACCGACCCTTGGAGCTACCTGCGCCGCAAGCTCGAGGAATGCGCGGGCCCCCTGCGCGAATACAAGCGGGCCCTGTATGAAGAGGCTTGCGCCCGCCTGCATGAGGACCTGCGGGACTCGTTCCTCAAGCCGGGCGCGCTGATGGACCACAAGGAGACCTTCGAGAAGCTCCTGACGCCCGGCGACTACGCGGACCTCTCGTTCCACCTGGAGCCGGGCGTCGAGCCCACAGCCCGCCGCGAGGCGGTCAAGCAGGTCCTCGCCCAGGCCAGGATCAAGACGCTCTTCGACACCGAGGCCCTCCCCCCCGAGCGCCGGGGAAAGCCCTGGCAGGCCCTGGTGGCCGAGGCCGGAAGCCGCCTGGAGCTCGACCGGCTCAAGGAGATGCTCGACCGCGCCCCCCGGACCGAGCGGCGCCGCGCCTACGTCGTCCGCCGGGCGCGCCGCAACCTCGCCGAGTTCCTCACGGTCACGCGGGGAGAGGCCGGGATGCGCGACGAGATCACCTTGTTCGTGCTGACCCGCGTCGAGGCCGCGATCGCGGCCCTGCTCCGCTTCCTGAACGCGCCTTAACGTCTACCGGAGCCCGGGCCATTCCAGCCAGGGATCGGTCATGGCCCGCCGCAGGTAGGCGACGTCGTCGTTGCGCCACGCGTTCTTGTGCGAGAAGCGGAAGTAGACCATGCAGCGGATCGGCGCGGCGATGTTCCGCCCGCGGTCGTGGGCGAGCTGGAAGTTGAACAGCACGACGTCGCCGCGCTTTCCCGTCACCTGCTCCGGCTCGGGCAGGTCGATGGCGTCCACCAGGCGGGTCTTCCAGAATCCGGTGCCGCTGCGCTTGACGAGCCCGGCGATCCGGACGTGCGAGCCGGGGAAGACGGTCAGGTTGCCCATGTCCTTGCGCGGGAGGTCGGTCAGCAGGATGCCCGCGCACATCGTGAACCGCTCGATCGCCTTCGGGTTGTTCTTTGACCACATCCCGTCGATGTGCGCGTGGACCTCGCCGTCGTGCTCGTCCTTCGCCGCCGGGAAGCGCAGGGCGATCTGGCCCTGCGAGGGACGCTCGACGTCCCCCTCGCCGAGCAGGGACTGGGCCAGGTCCCAGAGCGGGCTCTCGTACAGGAGCGCCATGATCGCCGGGCTGTCCGAGCGCTCCGACAGGTAGTCCTCGTCGTCGGCGTAGACGTCCTTGGACGGATGGTGCCCGGTGCCCAGCCGATGGTTGATCTCGCGCAGGGCCGCGTCGAGCCGCGCCTCGGGGACCACGCCCGGGACCACGACGAAGCCGTCGTCGAGGAGGCGCCGCTTGCGCGCGGCGGAGAGCTTCACTGTCCGCTGACCCATGACCGAGTGTAGCGGGGCCGCCCGCGCCCCGTCAAGGCGTCCCCGAACTGCTAAAATCCCGTCGTGCCCCTCCAGATCGGCTCGCTGAGCCTCCCGTCGACGATCATCCAGTCCCCCCTCGCCGCCTGCTCCGACCTGCCGTTCCGGCTGATCGCGCGCGAGAAGGGGCTCGGCTTCTGCTATCTGGAGATGGTCTCGGCCCAGTCTCTGACGCGCGAGAACGCCAAGACGCGGCGGATGCTCAACACCACCCCCGAGGACAAGCCGCTCGGCGCGCAGCTCCTCGGCTGCGACCCGGACATGATGGCAGAGGCCGCGCGCATCCTCGAGGAGATGGGCTTCGACCTCATCGACATGAACCTCGGCTGCCCGGTCAAGAAGGTCGTCGGCAACGGCGAGGGCTCCGCGCTGCTGAAGGACCCGGCGCGGGCCGAGAAAGTGTTCCGCGCCGTGCGCAGCGCCGTCAGGATCCCGGTCACGATGAAGACCCGCAAGGGCTTCAAGGACCCGTCGGGCGACGAGGCCGTCGAGCTCGCCAAGCGCGCCGAGGGCGCCGGCCTGTGCGCCGTCACCGTCCACGGCCGCACCCAGGCCCAGGGCTACGCCGGAAGGTCGGACTGGGAGGCCATCGGGAAGGTCAAGCGCGCCGTGAAGATCCCCGTCATCGGCAACGGCGACGTGCTGACGCCCGAGGACGCCCGGCGCCTGCTCGAGGTCTCCGGCTGCGACGGCATCATGATCGGCCGCGGCGGCCTCGGCAACCCGTGGATCTACCGCAACCTCGACGACGTGATGAACGGCCGCCGGGAGTCCGCCTACGTCCCGACCGTGCCCGAGCGCAAGGAGACCTTGCTCAAGCACTTCGCCCTCGAGCGCTCGCTCCTCGGCGACCGTCAGGCCGCGCTGAACATGCGCCGCATCACGGTCTGGTACTCCCAGGGCCTGCCGCACAACAAGGTCATGCGCGTCGGCGTCTGCTCGACGACGGACTGCGACGAGATCGTCCGCCTGATCTCGGAGTTCTTCGACCAGCTCCCCGCCGACGCCCCGCCCCCGTCGGTCCCGATCCTCCTCGCCGAATAAAGATAGGTGTCAGGCCTGGATTACAGGTTCGGAGCGGCGGCGAAGAGCTTCTCGGGGGTGTCGCCCATCTTGTAGCGCGTCTCGAGCCAGAGGCGGCGCGCGATGTAGGCGAGGGGACCGATCGAGTGGACGTGGCGGGCGGCGGGGCGCAGGCGCTCGGGCAGCAGCGCGATGCGGCCGCGCGCGGCGAGGCGCCGCGAGAACTCCAGGTCCTCGAGGACGGGGAACGCGGGGAAGCCGCCGACGGCCTTGTAGATCTCCGGCGTCGTGCACAGGCCGTGGTCGGAGGAGGCCAGGCCCGAGCGCACGCGCGCGTTGGACCACATCGACAGGAGGGAGAGCCCGAACCCCGCCCCGTACGAGACGGAGAACGCCGTCGCGGCCAGGCCGCCCGTCGGCGTCGCCAGCCAGAAATGCTCGAGCGCCTGCTGCCAGCTCCCCGGCGGCTGGGCGTCGGCGCGCAGGAAGAAGAGCAGGTCCCCCGTCGCCTTCTCCGCGCCCGCGTGCCACTGCGCGCCGCGGTTCGGCTTGCCGAGCTCGATGACCTCGTCGGCCCACTCGCGCGCGGCGGCCACCGTGCCGTCGTCGGAGCCGCCGTCGACGACGATGACCTCCATCGGGCTGGTGTGGGAGATCTGGCGCAGGCGCTTGAGGGAGGAGCCGATCTGGGGCCCCTCGTTGTAGGCCGCGACGATGACGGAGAACTTCATTCGGCGTCCAGGGGGCGGAAGGCGAGGCCGGTCGCGATCTTCGGGAAGAAGTAGGTGGACTTCTGGGGCAGGAGGCCGACGGCCTTGGCCGCGCGCCGCACCTGCGCCACGGCGAACGGCTTGACGAGCACCGCCGCGCCGCCGATCGCCTTCGCCTTCTTGGCCGCGAGCGCCGCGTCGGGGGTATAGCTCATCTCGTCGGGCTTGACGCCCGCGAGGAGCTGGGAGCCGAGCCACTCGACCGCGAGGCCGCTGCGGCAGCCGCGGGGCTTCGGCTCGCCGAAATGAAAGCCCTTCTCGATGAGTCCGAACGCGTACGGGTTCCGGGATCCATCGACGAGCCTTTCGAGCTCCTTGAGGTTCCGGGCCTTCTTAAGGGAAGCGAGCGCGGCGGCGCGCGCGAGCAGGCTCTTCTTGGCGATCCGGTGCGTGGGCAGGACGACCAGCCCCTTGTCCTCGTCGGGGACGAGGTAGGTCAGCACCGCGTCGGTGCCGGGGCCCTTCGTCTTCGCGTGATGGTCGCGGCTCACCGAGTAGCGGTGATGGCCGTCGGCGATCAGGATCGAGCGCGGCGCCAGCGCCTTGCGGATCGCGGCGACGAGCTTCGGCTCGTCCACGACCCACAACCGGTAATCGACGCCCGCGTGAGAGCGGCCCGCCGCGTCGGGGCGGCCCTTCATGCCGGCCGATATCGCCCGGCGCGCCGCGCCGGACGGGTCGGCGAAGACGCCGAAGATCGGGGAGATGTTGACGCCGACGGCGTCGAGCATTTTAAGACGATCGACCTTCGGCTTGGCCAAAGTCCGTTCGTGCGGGATGATGGATTTGGCGGCACGCGGGGTCGCGCCAAGGGCGGAGAGGATCCCGCGTCGCGTATATTTTTTTCCGTTGAGAACGTAGCGTTCCTCGATGGCGTAGAACGCGGGCCGAGGGTCCCTGGAGAGAGTCCCGTCCACGGTCCACTTCCTCCACAAAGCCGCCGCCCGTGAATATTTGGCGGGCGGCTCGCCCTGCGGCAATTCCAAATGGACGGCGTTCGCCGTTCGCCGCCGCAAAGCGGCGGCAAGCTCCGGGCCTATCACGTCGTACGGAGGACACAGCGCGGAGTTCAGCGAAGGGGCGGAGTAACGCACTCCCCGAAAAGGTCGGACATCTGCCATAAATCATCATCCCGTTTACAGGCTCTCATTGTCAAGCCGCTCCGAGGACGGTAGAATGGATGTTCCCATGCGAGTCCTCGTCTACGGCGGAAGCTTCGATCCTCCGCACCGCGGCCATGCCGCGCTCCTTCTTGCCGCCGCGAAAAAAATAAACCCGGATCGGATCCTCGTCGTTCCCGCCTACAGAGCTCCCTTGAAGGACGCGCCGCAGGCAAGCTCCAAGGATCGTCTGACCATGGCCCGTCTGGGTATTCTCGATCCGTTGCCGTCAAAATGGAGGAGCCGTTGCCGTATAGACGCGCGCGAAGCGCGCGCGCGCCGTCAGGTCTTCACCGTCGAGACGCTCGGCGCGCTCGAAGGCGCCGACCTCCACTTCCTCTGCGGCCAGGACTCCGCCGTCTCTTTCCCCAAGTGGCGGGATCCTTCCCGCCTGAAGGCCCTGGCGACGTGGTGGTACGGCGCCCGCCCCGGCGCCGAGGGCCGTCCTCCCGCGCACTTCCGTCAGGTGCCCGGAAGGTTCCCCTCCATCTCTTCGTCGGAGATCCGTTCCCGCCTGGCTCTCGACCGAGATTGCGCCGGCGATCTGCCCCCCTCCGTCCTGTCATACATCCAGAAACGGAATCTGTACGGCAAAAGGATGGTGACCCGACTCAGAACGACCCTGTCTCCGAGCCGCTACGAGCACACCCTCAACGTCGCCGCCCTCGCCGAGTCCCTCGCCCGGCGCTGGGGCGCCGACCCCGTCAAGGCCCTTATCGCCGGACTCCTTCATGACGCGGGACGGCGGTATCCGCCGCACGAACTGGCGCGCTACGCGCGCCAACGGCGTCTGGCGGTCCCTGAACGGGCCATCATCCTCGACCTGGCTCCGATGCTCCTTCACGCTTACGTTTCGGCCGACCTGGCGCGGCGCGAATTCGGCGTGACCGACGCCGAGATCCTGAATGCCGTTCGTCGCCATACTCTCGGCGACCGCCGACTCGGCCTCCTCGACAAGATCCTCTACGTCGCCGACGCCTGCGCGATCGACCGCACCCACGCGACCTCCGCCGCGACCCGGGCCCTCGCCTTCGACGACCTCGACGCCGCCCTCAAGCGCTGCATCGCGGACAAGCTCCTCCACGCCGTCTCCCGCGACGCCTGGCTCCATCCGCTCACCGTCAACCTATGGAACTCCCTCGCGCTGCCCTGAACGTCCAGAGAGCGCTCGCCTTCGTCCTGCTCGCCGCCGTCCTCGGCGTCGCGGCGGTCGAGCGGAGCTCGCCCTTCGCCTCGAGGCTCCGGGACGACGCCCCGTGGCCGTTCTGGCTCACCGTCCGCGAGCCGGGCCGGGCCGCCCCTCCCGCGCTGCACCTCGGCGTCTACCATCCCCTCCGCGGCGTGCTCGTCCTGATCCACATCCCGGAGACGACCAAGCTGCAGGGCAAGCTCACCGCCGCCCGCGCCTACCTGGACGCGCTGCGCGCCACCGACGACGCGGCGGCGGCCGCGCGCGCCCTCGAGGACCTGGCCCGGAACCGGATCGCCGAGCTGTGCTTCGAGCCCATCCGGTGGGACGGCGTCGGCCGCCTGAGCCTCGAGCTAGAGCCCGGGGACGACGAGGAGGAGCTCGCGGTCTCCGCCGCCCGCGCCCTCAAGGCCCGCGGGCGCTCGCCTCGCGCCCTGTGGCCGCTGGCCCGGCGGGCCGTGGACGGCCTCCTGAGGGGGGACAAGGCCGCGGCCGACGCCCTCCTCCTGACGCTCGAGCTTCGCCGCGTCCCGTTCGAGAGCCTGCAGCCCGCCCTGCTGCCGGACGACGCCGCCGCGCCCGCCTTCCTGGCCCGCGCCTTCGCCCCCCGGCTCGAGCCGCGCGGCGAGGAGAAGGCCATCGTCGTCGAGGTGCTCAACGGCACCGACGTGCCGGGTCTGGCGGCTCAGGCGGCTAAAGTTCTAAGATTAAAAGAGATGGATGCGATGGTCATGGGGCAGACGCCGCATCCGCGTTCCCGGACGGTCATCTACGACCGGATCGGGGATTTCGAGCGCGCCGCGCGGGTTCGCGCGGCGCTCGGCTGTCCGACGGCGATCGCGGCGACCCGCATCGACCCCCTGCGCGGGGTCGACGCGAGCGTCGAGCTCGGCGGAGACTGTACCTACTAGGAGAGACCATGGAACTCGTCGAAGTGCTGAAAACGGCCGTGCAGATGGGATCCAGCGACATCCACCTCGTCATCGGCAAGCCGCCGCTGATGCGCGTCAACGGCGAGATGGCCGAGATCCCGGGCTTCACCAAGATCACGGCCGACGAGTCCAAGCGCCTCATCTACTCGATCCTGTACGAGGAGCAGCGGGCCAAGTTCGAGGAGACCTGGGAGCTCGACTGCTCCTTCGCGGTCACGGGCCTCTCCCGCTTCCGCGTCAACGTGTTCCTCCAGAAGAACGGCGTCGAGGCCGTCATGCGCGTCATCAGCTCCAAGATCCCGACCGCCGAGCAGCTGCGCCTGCCCAAATCCATCACCGACCTGGCCGACCTCCCCCGCGGCCTCGTGCTCGTCACCGGCCCCACGGGCTCGGGCAAGTCCACGACGCTCGCCGTGATCATGGAGATGATCAACAACAAATACGCCGACAACATCCTGACCGTCGAGGACCCCATCGAGTTCGTCTACGAGTCCAAGAAGTCGGTGTTCCGCCAGCGCGAGATCGGGCAGAACACGAAGTCCTTCTCCGCCGCGCTGAAGTCGGCCCTGCGCCAGGACCCCGACGTCATCCTCATCGGCGAGCTGCGCGACCTCGAGACGATGCAGCTCGCGATCACCGCCGCCGAGACGGGCCACCTGTGCTTCGGCACGCTCCACACGCAGGACGCCCCGTCGACGATCGACCGCATCATCGACGTTTTCCCGCCGCACCAGCAGGCCCAGATCCGCGTCCAGCTCGCCGTCGTGCTCGCCGGCGTCGTCTGCCAGCAGCTGGTGTCGCGCAAGGACGGCGAGGGCCGCGTCGCCGCGCGCGAGATCATGATCATGACGCCCGCGATCTCGAACATGATCCGCGAAGGCAAGACGCACATGATCTACGGCGCGCTCGACACCGGGGCCAAGCACGGCATGATCCCGATGGACAAGTCGCTGGCCGAGCTGGTGCGCACCGGACTCATCGCCCCCGACGAGGCCCTGCAGCGCGCCAACAACCAGGAGACGTTCAAGCAGCTCGCCGGCATCACGGGCCGTTCCGGCGCGTCGCTGATGTAAGGATGGCCGACACCGACCGCGTCGCGCTGCTGCGTTCGCTGGAGCTCTTCGATCAGTATCCCGAGGAGCGCCTGCGGGCGCTGTCCGCCTACCTGGAGCCGCTCTCGCTGCCCGACGGCGGCGAGGTCTTCGCCGAGGGCTCCATCGGCGACGGGCTGTACTTCGTCCTCTCCGGCCGGGTGCGCGTGACCAAGCGCCTGTCCGGCGGCGGCCAGAAGGACCTGGCGTCCCTCGGCGCGGGCGACTGCTTCGGAGAGATGGCCCTGCTCGACGCCGTCGCCAGGTCCGCCGGAGCATACGCGTCGGGCAAGGCGGAACTCCTGCGTCTCAAGCGCGACGACCTGAAGGCCTGGCTGTCCGCCAACCCGCAGGACGCGATGGGGTTCTTCGCCGAGCTCGTGCAGGTGCAGTCGCGCCGCCTGCGCCGCACCTCCGCGGAGCTCGCGCTGATGTACGACCTGTCGCTCCTTCTCATCGAGCCCGCCGCGAGCGCGGTCGCTTTGCTCGAGCGCGCCCTCGGCCGCGTCCTGCCCCACCTCGACGGGGACTGGTCGGCCTGCGCCCACGCCTACAACCCCTACAACGAGGAGATGGACCCGGCCGGAGCCGCCGGCCCCGAGCCCTTCGGCCCGGAGGCCGCCGCCCTCCCCCCCAAGGCCGCGCCGGACCAGGCCTGGGCGGACGAGCGCACCTTCGTCCTCGTGCTGCGCTCGCCGGAGAAGCTGCTGGCGACCTTGCGCCTGCGCGCCGCCGCCGCCCCCGACGAGGGGCGCCGCGCCGAGACCGCCCGCACCATGACCGCCGTCGCGCGCTTGCTCGCCTCCGCGCTCGAGAACATCGATTTCCGCGCCGACGAGGCGCTACGCCGCCGTCTTCAAACGAGGTCCAATGCCCAAAGCTTTTAAGACGGTCACCATCTCGGCCGCCCGCGCGATGAACGAGAACAAGGCCGCGAACATCGTCGTGCTCGACGTCCGCAAGACGAGCCCCCTGTCCGACTACATGATCATCGCGACCGCGCTGTCGCGGCCCCACCTCGAGTCGCTGGAGGACAAGCTGGCCGAGGAGCTCGAGAAGTCCGGCCTGCGCGTCCACCACCGCAACCGCCCGCAGAGCGACCTGTGGCGCGTGCTCGACTTCGGCGGCCTCATCGTCCACCTGATGGTCGAGGAGGCGCGGGAGCTGTACGCGCTCGAGCGGCTGCACGACGGCGCCAAGGAGCTGGCATGGCGGAACTGACGGAAGTCCTGACGCAGACCGCGCGGCTGGGCGCGAGCGACCTGCACCTCGTCGTCGGCAAGCCCCCGATGGTGCGCCGCCAGGGCGTCATCGAGCCCCTCGCCGGCCTCCCCGAGCTCAAGGCCGAGGAATGCGAGCGCATGATCTACTCGGTGCTCACCGAGGCCCAGCGCGCGAAGTTCGAGGAGGCCTGGGAGCTCGACGGCTCGGTCTCCCTTCCCGGCGTCTCCCGCTTCCGCCTCAACGTCTTCCGCCAGAAGAACGGCATCGCCGCCGTCTTCCGCGTCATCTCCGCCAAGATCCCGACCCCGGCGGAGATCGGGCTCATGCCCTCGATCACGAACCTGATCGACCTGCCGCGCGGGCTGGTGCTCGTCACCGGCCCGACCGGCTCGGGCAAGTCCACCACCCTCGCCTGCCTCATCGAGCAGATCAACCTCAAATACCCGCGCAAGATCCTGACGATCGAGGATCCGATCGAGTTCGTCTACGAGGACAAGCAGTCCCTCATCCTCCAGCGCGAGGTCGGCTCGACGACCAAGTCCTTCTCCGAGGCGCTGCGCCACTCGATGCGCCAGGACCCCGACGTCATCCTCATCGGCGAGCTGCGCGACCTCGAGACGATCCAGCTCGCGATCTCCGCCGCCGAGACCGGCCACCTGTGCTTCGCGACGCTCCACACCCACGACGCGGCGACCACCGTGGACCGCATCATCGACGTCTTCCCCGCGCACCAGCAGCAGCAGGTCCGCGTCCAGCTCTCCACGGTGCTCCAGGCCGTCGTCTGCCAGCAGCTCCTGCCCCGCAAGGGCGGCGGCGGACAGGTCTGCGCGCGCGAGTTCATGAAGGTCACGAGCGGCATCGCCAACCTGATCCGCGAATCGAAGTCCCACCAGATCTACGGAGCGGTCGAGGCCGGGGCCAAGCACGGCATGATCACCATGGACCAGTACCTCGCCTTCCTGCTCAAGCAGAACCTGCTCGAGGTCGACGAGGCCCTGGGCGCGGCGCACGAGCCGGAGACCGTCAAGCGGCTGGCCGGCATGGACGTCGCCCCGCACTCAGGAACGAACGCATGATCATCGCCGCGTTGAGGAAAAAGCTGGCCCACGAGGCCCGTAAATGGGCCGAAACGACGGGGGTCCCCCTTCCGGAGAATCTCCCCGTGAACGCCCCGCCGGCGCATGTGAAGGCGGACCTATCCTTGCCCTGGCCGCTCGCCGCCGCCAAGGCCGCGAAGAAGAACCCGATCGAGCTCGCCAAGTCCCTGGCCGAGCACCTCTCCCGGGTCCCGGAGGTCGAGAGCGCCGCTCCGGCCCCGCCCGGCTTCGTCAACATCGTCCTGCGCAACACCGCGCTGTGCGCGAACCTCAAGGCCATCACCCTTTCGCCGAAAACGTATGGAGAAGACGAAGGCGGGCCTAAATCGAAAGTGTTGGTCGAGTTCGTGTCCGCGAACCCGACCGGCCCTCTCCACATGGCGTCAGGAAGAGGAGCGACTCTCGGCGACAGCCTGGTCCGGATCATGAAGCGCCTCGGGCGCGACGCCCACGCCGAATACTACGTCAACGACGGCGGCGACCGGGTCGTCCTCCTCGGCCAGTCCATCATGGCCCGCTACAAGGGCACCCCCGTCCCGGAGAAGGGCTACCAGGGGGAGTACCTCGTCGACCTGGCCGCGGCCGCGCCGCCGGCGAAGGAGACGTGGACGGAACAGCAATGGGGCCGCTACGCGATGGACGCGCTGCTGGCATCCCACAAAGACGACATGAAGGTGTTCGACGCGCACTTCGACCGCTGGTACCTCGAGAGCGAGCTGTTCGCCTCGGGCGCCGTCGAGAAGACGCTCGAGTTCCTCAAGGGCCGCGGGATGGTGTTCGAGAAGGACGGCGCCGTCTGGCTCGGCACGATGAGCGCCGAGGGCTCCACCGACGACAAGGACCGCGTCCTCGTGAAGAACACGGGCAAGCCGACCTACTTCCTGCCCGACATCGCCTACCACAAGGACAAGTACGACCGCGGCTTCGAGCGCGTCATCGACATCTTCGGCGCCGACCACCACGGCTACGTCCCGCGCATGCGGGCGGCGATCGCCGCGCTGGGCAAGGCGCCCGAGAGCTACCACGCGATCGTCCACCAGCTCATCCACCTGTTCCGAGGGCAGGAAGCGGTGAAGATGAGCAAGCGCGCCGGCACGTTTATCTCGCTACGCGAGATAATCGAAGAGGTCGGCAAGGACGCCTGCCGCTTCTTCTTCGCCCTGCGCACGCCCGACAGCCACCTGAACTTCGACCTCGAGCTCGCCAAGAAGCAGTCGAGCGAGAACCCGGTGTTCTACGTGCAGTACGTGCACGCCCGCATCTGCTCGATCTTCCGCAAGGCGGCGGAGACGGGCCTGCACCCGGCCGGGGCCCAGCTGAGCATGCCCAACGCCCGCTTCCTGCTCGCCCCCGAGGAGCGCGCGCTCCTCGACAAGCTCGCCTGGTTCCCCGAGGTCCTGCTCGACAGCGAGCGGCTGCTCTCGCCGCATCCGCTGGCGAACTACCTGATGGAGCTGGCGGGGCTGTTCCACCCGTTCTACGAGAAGTGCCCGGTCGTGTCCGCCGAGGACCCCGAGCAGGGGAAGGCGCGCCTGCTGCTCATCGCGGGCGTCCGGGACGCGATCCGCGAAGGGCTGGACCTGCTGGGCGTCAGCGCCCCCGAGCAGATGTAGCGCGCAGCGCGGAGACCATCTTCAGGAGACGCTCGGCCGGGCAGGGCTGGCGCACGCAGAACTCCGCGCCCTCCGACCGCGCGCGCGAGGCCAGCGAGGCGAAATCGTCCCGGGCGCTGGTGAGGATCACCTTCGTCCCCGCGCCCGCCGCGCGCAGCTCCCTCAGGACGGTGAGGCCCGTCAGGCCCGGCAGGTCCTGGTTGAGGATCGCGATCTCCGGCTTGAGGACCTTCGCGAGCGCCGCCGCGGTGAGGCCGTCGTAGGCCCGGGAGACGCGGTAGCCGGCCGCGGTGAAGAGGAAGCCGTAGACGTCGGCGAGGTCGCGCGTCTCGTCGGCGACGAGTATCCGCGGCTTGACGGAAAAATCGTGTTTTCGCATACCTAAGCTTAACAGGCGTCGCGCGATATACAAGGCCCAGTCAACAAACTGTTACACCGCCCCTCTCGCTAGTCCCGGAGGTCGAGGCTCAGGCCGCGGAGGCCGGCGCGCGAGAACAGGTTGTAGATCGCGGAGACCGCGAGCACGACGCCGTCCATCAGCACCATGTAGAAAAGGCTGAAGGCGGCGGTCGCCAGCACCCGCATCAGAGGGGAGAGACCCGCCGCCGGCGCCGCGATGAAGGTCGCCACGCCCGCCAGGAGGCCGAAGACCGCGAACACGCCGGACAGCGCGGGCTTCGTGGCCAGGAACACGGCGACCCCGCAGACGGCGGCGGCGAGCGCCGCGGCCGGGGTCCGTCCCGCCTGCGCCGCGAACAACGCGGCCGCGGCGGCGGCGACCGCGGTCCCGGGCACGGCGGGCGCCTTGAACCAGAACGGATCGATCCGCTTGATCCGGTAGCTCACTATTTACCCGCGACCGGCACGGCGGACGAACGCAGCGCCTCGAGCGCCTTGACCGGATTGACGACGAAGAACGGCTGGTCGAGCGGGACCTCGGGCGGGAGCTTGGAGAGCTCCATCGGCGTCGAGCCGGCCGTGAGCGCCGACTTCAGGCGCTGGGCCATCTCGATCGGGCTCGGCACGAGCGTCATCCGCCCCATGTCCTGGACGAGCAGCGCGCTGACGCCGGACATGACCGGGGTCGCCATCGAGGTGCCGCTCATCGACGCGTACTCGGGCTCCTTCTTGCCGGACGAGGGCATCGTGGACACGATGTTCGAGCCGGGCGCCATGAACACGTCCTTGACCACCGTGGTCAGCTTGCGCGTGTCGAAGCGCTCGCCGAAGGTGCTGAAGTCCGACATGCGTCCCGCCGAGTCGAGCGAGCCGACGGTGATCGCCGAGGGCGCCGACGACGGCGCGTCGATGCCGCCGCTGTAGTTGCGCGAGTTCCCGGCGGCGACCAGGAAGATCGTGCCCTTGCTCGCGTATTCCTCGACGACGCGCGCGAGCTGGGCCGAGGGCCCCTCCCCGGAGCCGAGGCTCATGTTGATGACCTGGTTGCCGTCCTTGACGGCGCGATGGATCGCGTTGATGATGGCCTGCTCCGGGTTCTCCCGCAGCGCGCGGTTGCTGCCGTCGCCCGAGAACACGGCGTAGCCGCGCAGCTCGGCGTCGGGCGCGAGCGCGTGGATGATGCCCGAGACGTGGGTGCCGTGGGAGCCCACGGCGCCCTTGCCGCGCTCGGCGGTGAAGTTGGCCCGCCCCTTCACCGAGCCCTCGAGCTCCGGGTGCTCGGCGATGCCCTCGTCGATGACCGCGACCTTGACTCCCTTGCCCGTCAGGCCCTGCTTCCACAGGTCCTGCGCGCCCATGCGCCAGACCAGGTCTCCCATCGGGAAGGACTTGATCAGGGTCTCCTGCTGGTCGGGGGTCAGAGGGGTCCCGTTGATCCGGTCGAGGACGCGCAGCAGGCCGGGAAGGCCGGAGGCGAGCGGAGCGTAGGGCTCCTCCTTCTTCTCGGCGGCGCCCGGCGGAGGGCAAGCCGCGAGCGGCTCCTCCTTCTTCTCCTTGCCCGGCTCGGGGACCTCGCCGAGGTCGAGGGACCGGTTCAGGCGCTGCCTCTCCAGAGTGTTGAGCACCGCCAGCGCCTCGGCGCTGTCCTTGCGGCGGCCGTCGTCGCCGGCGAGCGCCGCGGCGGCGGCCTCCGCCTCGAGCTGCGCCTTGTAGCCCTTGAGCATCGCGGCGGGGTCGGGACGGGCCTTCAGGGCCGGAGAGCCCAGCGGCGTCTCGCCGCCGCGCGCCGGGGAGAACAGGATCAGGCGCGCGCGGTCGAGGTCGGTCTGCGCGATGTCGGGAGCCTGCTTGTGGAACGCCTGGCCGTAGGCGTGCTCGAGGAGCTCGAGCGCCTGGGAGGCGCGCTCGACGCCGAGCTTGGCGACCTGGTCGGGCTTCGACGCGAAGATGGAGTGCAGCATGATCCCGTAGTACGTCGCCTCGCCGCCGGGGTTGTACAGCCTCCGGCCGTCGACGCTGGGCGGCAGCCCCCAGGCGGCCATCGCCGCGCCGGCCTTCGCGCGCTCGACGCGGGCGGCCGAGGTGAACGAGGACAGGCCCTTGAGGAGCGGGGCTAACATCTCGTTCGGGACGGCCTCGGGCGAGCCGGAGAACTTCAGGACGCCTTCCTTCCACTCCAGGCCGGCCTTGACGAGGTAGTTTTTCGGTATGACCCCCTTGTCGGCGCCCTCGGCGCGGACCAGGCCGCCGTCCTTATCCACCTTCCAGCCGGCCTTCTCGAGCGCCGCGGCGGACGCCGGCGAGACGACGACGGCGGGCTCGACGTCGGGGCCGAGGGGCTTCGGAAGAACGGCCGGAAGCTCGGGATTCGGCGCGGTCTCGGTGCCGGCCTGGACGGAAGCGGGCAGGAGGGCGAGGGACAATAGAAGAAGGAGTCGAGGGGCGAGCATAGAGGGGTCCTCCGACGTCTCGCCCAGTGTAGCCCCGCCTCCTGGACCTGTCAAGGGAGGCTCATTGACGAAGCGCCCGCCAGGTCCTACACTGTCCCCATGAGCTATTCCCCCCCGGGCCTGATGTCCGCCGCCGAGATCGAGTCGCGCTCCTTCATCCAGAAGGTCTACGCCTGGATGAGCGTGGGGCTCGCGGTCACGGGGGCGTGCGCCCTGTACATGGCCTCGGACCCGCGCATGATCATGGCCTTGGTCCAGAACAAGATCCTCTTCTACGGGCTGATGATCGCCGAGCTCGGCCTGGTCGTCTTCCTGTCCGGCTGGGTCAAGACGATGGAGGTCGGCACCGCGCGCCTTGCGTTCCTCTTCTACGCGGCGTTGAGCGGCGTGACTTTGTCGGTCATCTTCCTGATCTACACCCGCGGCTCGATCGCCAACGCCTTCTTCCTGACCGGCGGGATGTTCGCCGTCATGAGCGCCTACGGCTACCTGACGAAGACCGACCTCACCTCGATGGGCAACTTCATGATGATGGGCCTGGTCGGGATCATCCTCGCCTCCGTCGTGAACTGGTGGGTCAAGAGCCCCGCCGTCGAATGGGCCGTCTCGATCCTGAGCGTGATCGTCTTCACCGGCCTGACCGCCTACGACACCCAGAAGATCAAGGCGATGAACGTCATCGGCAACGCGGGCACGGACGAGGACACGAAGGAGGCGATCTCCGGCGCGCTCACCCTCTACCTCGACTTCATCAACCTGTTCCTGAGCCTGCTGCGCCTCACCGGCCGACGCCGGGACTAGGCTTTACCGAACATTTAACCGCGTGAAATGATTTCCCGGCCGCGCCCGACTATAATGAGCGCATGGGAAAACACGACCACGACGCCCTCACCGGCGCGTACACCGCTCCGCCGCGCCCCCGCAGGACGGGCGGATCCTCCGGCCTCGCCGTCGCCGGCGCGTCGATCGCCGCGGCGGTGGGGCTGACCTGGCTGCTCGCCCCCGGCTTCTCCGCGCCGCAGGCCCCGGCCCCCGTCCCCGTCGCGCCGCCCGCGCCCGCGGCCTCGGTCCCGGCGCCGGCGCTCCCGATGCCGGCCGCCGCCGCCGCGCCCCGTCCCAAGGCCGCGGCGTCCCTGATCCCGCCCCTGCTCGCCGGCGCGGAGGGCGGCTCGGCGGCCCCCGCGGCCGCGTCCGCAGCCGCGCTGGCCTTCGCCGCGCCCGCGGTGGCGTGGAAGTGGCCGGCCCAGCTCAAGGGCTCCTTCACCCGGGCCCTGTCTGGCGGCTCCGGGGCGCCGGCGACGGGCGCGCCCCTGACCATCCTGCGGCAGACCATCCTGTCCTGGAACCCCGGAGGCGTCCCCGGCCGGCGCTCGCTGTACCATCAGGTCCTCTCCGACGGCACGGAGCGCGACCGCGTCGAGTCCGAGCTGAACCTCCCGACCTTGCCGGTCCAGCAGGACCCGCTCGTCTTCGACCTGGCGAACACCGGCATCAAGACCAGCTCCCGCAAGGCCATCTACGGGATCACCGGGACGAAGGACGACGACAAGCTCAAATGGCTCAACGAGGTCGAGGAGGGCATGGGCATCCTCGTCTTCGACGCCGACAAGGACGGCGCCTCGGGGCGGACCGGCCTCGAGCTGTTCGGCGACCAGAGCGACCTCAACGGCGACGGGAAGGCCGACGGCTTCCCCGACGGCTTCGCGACCTTGCGCGCGTTCGTCGACCGCGCCTCGCGCGACGGGGTGCTGCCGCCCGACGCCCGGGCGCGCGGCCTGCTCGACGCGGACGCGCTCGCGGCGCTGGAGAAGGCCTACGGCCTGAAGATGAAGGTCGGCGGGTTCAACCGCGCGCCGGTCTCCCTGAAGACGGCGGGCGTGCACGAGATCTCGTTTTCCGAGGCCCCGGCGGAGCCCGCCCGGGAGTTCGACGGCCGCGGCAACGGGCTGTCGCTGCACCCCGGCGCCGCTTTCTCGCGCCCCGACGGCTCGCGCGGGATCTACGCCAACGTCTGGCTGACCTCGAAGTAGCTCAAGGCGCCGGGTCGCGCTTGCAGACGATGGTCCCGTCGTCGGCGACCTCGAAGGACACGGACTTGGCCCCCGCGGCGCGCGCCTCGACGAAGTAGGACGCATAGCGGTCGAACAGGATGCGCTCGAGCTCGCGGATGCCGAACTTGCTGACGCGGATGTTCGCCTCGAGGGCCTGGATGATGAGCTCGGGCGCCACGAAGTGCGTCTCGATGCCGTACTCCTGGCCGAGCTTGGAGATCTTGAGCAGCGAGATCTCCGCGACCTGCATGCCGGCCAGCGGCTTGAACAGGTAGACCTTGTCCACGCGGCCGAGGATCTCGGGGCGGAAGGTCCCGCTCTCGGCGAGCAAGGTCTTGATCGCGTTCATGATGCGCGGATAGTCGGTGAGGCCCTGCACCGCCTTGCCCATCGAGTCGGCGAGCGAGTTGCTCGTCATGATGATCACCGACTGGGTGAAGTCGGCGGTCTTGCCGCTGCCCTGCTCGGTCAGGCGCCCTTCCCCCATGACCTGCAGGAGGAGGTCGAAGACCGTCGGGTGCGCCTTCTCGATCTCGTCGAAGAGCACCACGCGCTTGGGGTTGGCGAACATGGGGCGCGTCAGCTGCCCTCCCTGCTCGGCTCCCACGTAGCCGGAGGACGCGCCCGTCAGGCGGGACTTGCCCATCTCGGCGCTCGCCAGCTCGGAGCAGTCGAAGCGCAGCAGGGCCTGCTCGTCGCCGAACAGGTACTCGCAGATGGCCTTCGCCAGCTCGGTCTTGCCGGTGCCCGTCGGCCCGAGGAACAAAAGGTTGCACACCGGACGCGTGCGCTTGTCCTTCATCCAGCTCAGGCGGATGAGGCGGGCCACGTCCTCGACGATCTCGTCCTGGCCCTTCACGCGCGAGCGCAGGTGCTCGACGAGCTTGGCCTCGTCGACCGTGAAGCGCTTGCTCTCCGAGTCCGAGGCCTTGAGCATGCCCTGGAGCTTGGTCCAGTCCGTCATCTTGGAAAGGTCGCTCACCGTTGTCTCCTCATGGCAAAGTCCCGGCCCGGCGCCCCCGCCGGAAGATGTCCCGCACGAAGCCGCCGCGGACGATGCCGACCCGCTTCACGCCGAAGCTGTCCTCGTAGCCGGTGGCCTCGGCGCCCCGGGTCGTGACGATCCGCGGCTTCTGCTTCCCCGTCACCGTCACCCTCGCGCCCTCGTAGGCGAGGATCACGATGTCCGCCGTCGTGTCGAGGAACCGGCAGTCGACGAGCTCGACGGCCGAGTCGATCCAGGCGGCGAGCGGCCGGGTGTACGCGTCGAAGGTCGTCCGGGTGAACTTCGCCTTGACCGCCCCCCGGATCAGGACGTTGGCCGACGAGCCGGTGAGGCGGACGTCCTCGACCGTGAGCTTCGCGGAGCCGCCGCCCTGCTCGACGATCAGCGGCGGCGCCGCGGAATCGTTGCTGTTGACCTGGGCGTTGCGCACCGTCAGGGCCGAGGCGACGGCGTAGACGGCCCCGCCCGGCTCGGTCTTCGGGTACTCGAAATGGGAGCCGCGCTCGACGAGGACCTTCTCGAGCTCGAGGCCGCCGTTGCGCACGCTGATCGTCGCGCCGGGGCCGGTCCAGCTCACCGTGACGGCGCCGGGATAGGAGCCGGTGCCGCGGATGCGGACGGACTTGTTGGCGACCTCGACCGGGCCTTCGTAGCCGCCGGGTTTGACCAGGATGAGGTCGCCGTCCGCCGCGCTGAACACCGCGTCGCGCAGGCTCGAGGTGTCCACCCCCGCCATGCCGGCGGGTCCCACGGTGAAGATGCCGACGCGCGACGGCGTCACGCGCAGCGCGGGCGGGAGCGCGGCCCTGGCCGCCTGGCCCGCCGTCCCCGGCGCCTGCGCGGCCTGGGGCACGCCCATCAAGGAGTTGAGCAGGCCGTTGATCGCGCCCAGGCCTCCGGCCGGGGCGCCGACGATGCCCTGCGTGTTCCCCACGCCCGAGCCCGTCAAGGTGAACCGCGGCGGCGCGGACGGAGGGACGGCCGGATTCGGAGTCGTCGGCGGGGGCGGCGCGGCCGGGCCCATGACCAGCGCCGAAGGGTCGCGATAGGTCGCGAGGTCCGACGAGGCGGGCGCCGGCGGGGTGATGACCTCCGCGGCGGGCGCCGCGGGGGCGGCGGCCGCGGCGGGCGCGTGCGCGGACGCCGGCGCGGACGCCGCGGCGGGGGTCGCGGGAGCCGGCAGGGATTCATGGCGCGTCGACGCCGTCCCCAGGACCGAGACCACGTAGGCCACGCCCCCGACGGCGGCGAACATCTGGAACCAGGTGTCCTTGAGCAGGCGCTTCTTCACGGCCGCTCCCTCGCCAGCCCGAGGACCGCGCCGCCGGTGTGCGGGTCCAGGCCCAGGGACACGGCGCTCGACCCCTTCCGGCGGGCTTCCTCGAGCAGCGGGTCCATCATGCGGCGCAGGCAGCGCGTGAGCTGGCGCACGCCGTACTCCCCGAACTCGGCGTTGAGCGCGACCGCGCGCGCGAGAAGCTCCGGCGAAAGGTAGCTGACCACGATGCCCTGCTCCCGCCACTGCTTGGCGATCTGCAGGCAGGCGATCTCGGCGATGTGGATGGGCGCCAGCGCGTCCATCAGAACGATCTCGCTGAAGCGGGCGAGGAAGGCCTTCTCGAAGCCGCCTTCCTTCATCAGCGCGTCGCGCGCCCGCGCCGCGAATGACGAGGCGTCGTCGCTCTTGAGCGCGCGCAGGCGCTCCGCGCCCGCGTTGCAGGTCGCGAAGAAGACGCAGCCGCTGAAGTCCACCATCTTCGACGAGGACCGGTCCCGCACGCGGCCGCCGTCGAGCGCCTCGAACAGGCCGTGGAGCACTTCGGGATGGCACTTGTCGATCTCGTCGAGCAGCACGACGCGGTACGGGTCCTCGAGCAGCGCCCCGGTCAGCGAGCCGGTCTCCGCGCCGCCCGCGGCGCCCAGCAGGCCCTGCAGGTCGTGGGGGTCCTTGAACTGGTTCATGCGCAGGACCACCGGCTCCTTCTCCGGCCACAGGGCCATCGCCGTCATCTGCGCGAGGAAGGTCTTGCCCGTGCCCGTCGGGCCGACGAGCAGGAAGGAGCCCAGGCTCCGCCCGGGCCGGGCGAGCTCGAGGCCGCGCTGGATGCTGTGCACGATCAGGTCCACGGCCTCGTCCTGCCCGCGCACGTTCTCCTTGATCCAGCTGCCGTAGTCGCGCAGGCGCATCTTGCGCAGGACCTCGTGGTCGACGAGGCCCTCGCCGCGCGCGGCCGCGTCCTCCTGCGACACCGCCCAGAAGCGGTAGATCATCCCGACCCCGGCGAGCGCGAAGATCCAGGGCAGGACCTCGGGCGCGCGCTGCTTGATGCCGATCAGCGCGCCGCCGATGGCCATGACGGCCATCAGGACGAAGAGGGGATGCGTGGAGCTCGATTTCACTTGTAGTCGATGGTCCAGCTGTCGCTCTCGCCGACCAGCATGCGGCGCGAGACGACGGTCCCGGCCGAGGTCTGCAGTCCGAGGGTAACGCCGCCGACGCCGTCGCGCACCGCCGTGACCGTCACCCGGTGCGACTCCCCTTTCTTGAGCGGGATCTCCAGCGTGGCCCCGGCGTGGGTCAGGGCCAGGTACGACACCGGCACGCCGTCGACGGAGATCTGCACCACGTCGCCGTCCTGGTCCACGTCGTCGATGAGCCGCATCGAGAAGATCGACCAGCCGTCGGAGCGCACCGCCTCCCGCCCCTTCGGCGTCAGCACCGACTGCGGGGCGGCCGCCGCGGGCGACATCAGCTCGGGCGGCACGACGGGAAGCGGCGAGGAGGCCCGGTTCTCAGCGGGCACGGCCGGGGCGGGTCCGGCGGGAAGGGGAGCGGCGGGCGCGACGGCGGCGGGCGTCTGCGGCGCCGCCGGGTCGCCGCCCATCGCGGCGGCGGGCTCCTGGGACTTGCGCACGCGCTCGGTGGCCGCCGCGTTCAAGTCGGCGTCGGTCACCGTGATGACCTTGTCCTCCTGCCCGGCGGCGATCGCGACCGGCGCGGGACCCGACGGCTGACGATAATGGATGGCGGTCCCGGCCAGGGCCCCGGCCGCGATCAGCGCGGCGAGGACCAGGAGGCCGCGTCGCTTGGGTGCCGTCTGGCCCGGGAGCGGCACGTAGGCCGAGCCCCGGGAAGGGTCGAACCCTTGGGGCGCGGCCGACGCCTTGGGCGCGGCGTCGGCTTTCGACTTCTGCGGCTCGGGAGAGGGTTGTTCGCTCATGGGCGCTCCGGGACGCCATAGTATTGAGGAAGGGCGCAACCTTGTCAACGCCTGATTCTACGGCTCGTTCCGGGACGATAGAGCGCCGCCGGCGGCCGACTGTTTCCGGAAACAGTCGATCGCCGGCGGCGAACGGACTTCAGCGGCGTCTATATTTCCTTGAACGCTTCCGAGGCCGCGCCGATGGCGAAGTTGAGGTCCTTCTCGGTGTGGGCGTAGGAGACGAACGCCGCCTCCCACTGGGCCGGCGGCAGGTAGACGCCGCGCTTGATCATCCCGTGGAAGTAGCGCCCGTAGGCCGCCTTGTCGGCCTTCATCGCCGAGGCGTAGTCGGTGACCACGCCCTCGAAGAAGAAGGGCGTGAACATCGAGCCGATGGACTGGATGCGCAGCGGCACGCCGGAGCGCAGCGACACGCGCCGCAGGCCCTCGCACATGTAGTCCGCGAGCTGGGCCATGCGCTTGTACGGCGACTCGGAGTGGAGCAGGTCGAGCATCGCCGTGCCGGCCGCCACCGCGACCGGGTTGCCCGAGAGGGTTCCGGCCTGGTAGGCCGGGCCTTCCGGGGAGATCACCGACATGACGTCGCGCCGGCCGCCGTAGGCGCCCATCGGCATGCCGCCGCCGATGATCTTGCCGAGCACGGTGAGGTCGGGCTTGATCTTGTAGAGGGTCTGCGCGCCGCCGTAGCAGACGCGGAAGCCCGTGATGACTTCGTCGAAGATAAGCAATGCCTTTTCTCTCTTCGTGATCCGCCGCAGGCCTTCCAGGAAGCCCTTGGCCGGAAAGACGACTCCCATGTTCGCGGGAATGGGTTCGACGAAGATAGCGGCAATCTTGTTTTTGTTCTTCTTGAACGCGTTCTCGACGGCTTTCAAGTCGTTGAACGGGACCACGATGGTCGTCGCCGCGAAGCTCTTCGGCACGCCGGCCGAGTCGGGCACGCCCAAAGTGGTCGCGCCGGAGCCGGCCGCCACGAGCAGGCTGTCGAAGTGTCCGTGGTAGCAGCCCGCGAACTTGATGATCAGGTCCCGGCCGGTGAACGCCCGCGCCGCGCGCGCCGCGCTCATGCCCGCCTCGGTCCCGGAGCTGGTCATGCGCAGCAGCTCGATCGACGGCAGCGCCTTCTTGATGCGCTCCGCCAGGTTCACCTCGGCCTGCGTCGCCGCGCCGAACGTCGAGCCGCGCGCGACCGCGTCCTGCGCCGCCCGCACGAGCTCGCGCCGGGCGTGGCCGAACATCAGCGGCCCCCACGACAGGCAGAAGTCCAGGTAGGACTTCCCGTCGTCGGCGAAGAGGTACGCGCCCGAGCCGCCGTGCACGAACAAAGGCGTGCCGCCGACCGACTTGAACGCGCGCACCGGCGAGTTGACGCCGCCGACGAGCGACTGGCGCGCGCGGGCGAAGATCTTCTTCATGTCCGTCGGACGGGGGTTCTTCTTCAGGCGAGCCATTTGGCGGCCTCCAGGGCGTAGTAGGTCAGGATGAAGTCGGCGCCGGCGCGCTTGATCGACATCAGCGACTCCAGGGCCATCTTCTTCTCGTCGATCCAGCCGTTGGCGGCCGCGGCCTTGATCATCGCGAACTCGCCCGACACCTGATAGGCCGAGGTGGGCAGGCCGAAGCGGGTCTTCACGGCCTTGAGCACGTCGAGATAGGGCAGGGCGGGCTTGACCATCACCATGTCCGCGCCTTCCTCGACGTCGAGCGCCACCTCGCGCATCGCCTCGTTGAAGTTGGCCGGGTCCATCTGATAGCCGGAGCGGTCGCCGAAGCTGGGCGGGCTCTCGGCGGCCTCGCGGAAGGGCCCGTAGAAAGCGCTCGCGTACTTGGCGGCGTACGCGAGGATGGGCGTGTCGCCGTAGCCGTGCTCGTCGAGCGACTTGCGGATCGCGGCGACCTGGCCGTCCATCATGCCCGAGGGCGCGATGACGTCGAAGCCGGCCTTCGCCTGGGAGGCGGCGGTCTTCGCGGAGAGCGACAAGGTCGGGTCGTTGAGCACCTTTCCGTCCTTGACGATGCCGCAGTGGCCGTGGTCGGTGTACTCGCAGAAGCACAGGTCGGCGATCATCAGGAGGTTGGGGTGCTTGTCCTTGATCGCCTTCACCGCGTTCTGCACGATGCCGTTGTCGGAGTAGGCGCCGGTGGCCTTGGCGTCCTTCTTGTCGGGGATGCCGAAGAGGATGAGGCCCGGGATGCCCTCGCGCACCGCGGCGTCCGCCGCCTTGACCGCCATGTCCACCGAGTACTGGTAGTGGCCGGGCATCGAGGAGATCGGGCGCTTCTCCCCCTTGCCGGGGCGGATGAACAGGGGAAGCACGAAGTCCTTGGCGGTGAGATCGGTCTCTCGGATCAGGGCGCGAAGGGCGGGGCTGGAGCGCAGGCGTCGGGGGCGCGAGATAGGGAAGCTCATAGGCCGCATTTTACATCATCGACGGCCGATTTCATCTGACG
>Ga0255338_1001337_pt1 | contig 47762 bp, 39 predicted proteins | sample MeOH1_35cm_T4_19_FD_203715 | JGI IMG/M metagenome (GOLD analysis project Ga0255338, IMG submission 203715) | Sandy soil microbial communities from University of British Columbia, Vancouver, Canada - MeOH1_35cm_T4_195 | ecosystem: Engineered > Artificial ecosystem > Sand microcosm > Unclassified ...
TGCGGCGCAGCTGCCATACGTCGTGGTGCACCCGTGGGCGAGCGGCTTCCGCTTTGCCTCGCGCGAATGGCCGCTGGAGCGCTGGAGGGAGCTCATTGCCAGGACGTGCAGCCTCGGCTTTTCGGTGCTGGTCTCCGGTGGCCCCGCGGATCGCGGCAAGGCGCAGGCGCTCGTCGCTGCTTGTGGGTCCGGATTGCCGGTCGCCTCGATCGCGGGTGAGGCTTCCCTGGCGGAGCTTGCGGCGGTACTGCACGCGGCAGCTGCCGTTGTCGCCGTCAATACCGGCGTCATGCACCTGGCGGCCCTGTTGGATGCGCCACTCGTGGCGCTGCACGGGCCGACCAGCCGTTTGCGCTGGGGCCCCCTGGGTGCGCGGAGCATCGCAATCGCGCCCGCCGCCAGTGCCGGTTGCGAGTTTCTGAATCTCGGATTCGAATACGCGGACAGGCCGGTGCACTGCATGGAGCACATCGCGGTGGAAGAAGTGTTCGCCGCGCTTTGTTCGCTGTTGAAGCAAGGTCCGCTCTCAGCCCCGGTGTGCACGTGATCGGGCTTGCGCCGCGCCGTCTGGCGCTTGCCGGCTTGCTCACCGCGCTGGCCTGGCTCGATCCGTTCGCCGCCGGGCCTTCGCCGGGCGTCCAACCCTGGCTGACCAGCGCTGCCTGTGCCGTCGTTGCGTGGCTGCTGTCGGTCGCCGCGGGAGCGTCCACGCGGCTGCGGCTTGCCTGGATGGTGCTCGCCGTGGCAATTTGGGCCGTGCTCTCTGGGGGCTGGCGGCCGGAGGTGGCATTCCTTGCCGCCGGCCTGGCGGTGACTTGGGTGAGTACGCAATTCGTCGCCGATGACGCGGTCGCCGCAGGTGTGCAGGCGGGCCTGCTGGCCGCCGCCGTCACCAGCGCCGTGCTGGGCCTCCTCCAGTACTTCGGCCTCTCCGACGCTTTCTCCCCCTGGATCAGCCGCACCGCTGCCGGCGAAGCCTTCGCCAACCTGCGCCAACCCAATCAGTACGCAACTCTCTCCTGGATCGGTGCGGCGGTCCTGCTCTGGGGCACCCCGCGCCTGCGGCCAGTCCTGGCCACCGCGCTGATCGTCCTCCTCGCGGTGGGCAGCGCCGCCTCGGTCTCTCGCACCGGCATGCTGCAGGGGGTCATGCTCACCGTGCTCGCCGCGTGGTGGAACGGACCAGGCCGCCGCACCCGCCTGCTGCAATGCGCCGCCGCCGCGCTGGCCTACTTCGCCGCGGCCTCCCTCTTGCCAGTCCTGCTGGAAACGCTCACCGGCGCATCACCGGCTCGTACCCTCTGGGGCCGCATCGGCGGCCCCGAAGGCTGCACCAGCCGCCTCGTGCTCTGGTCCAACGTGCTGCACCTCATCGCGCAGAAGCCCCTCACCGGCTGGGGCTGGGGCGAGCTCGATTACGCCCACTTCGTCACGCTGTACGACGGCCCGCGCTTCTGCGACATCCTGGACAACGCGCATAACCTGCCCTTGCATCTCGCCGTGGAACTCGGCGTGCCCGCAGCCTTGTTGATCTGCGGCGGCGCGGCGGTATGGATCCTGCGGCAACGCCCCTGGCGCGAGACTTCGTCGCGCCGGCAGCTGGCCTGGGCGATCGTGGCGCTGATCCTGCTGCACAGCATGCTGGAGTACCCGCTCTGGTACGGCCCCTTCCAGCTCGCCTTCGGCGCCGCCCTCGGCTGGCTCGCGACCCGAAGCGACGGCGTGCCGTCACCGGCGAACCACCTCCCCGCGCCGGCGACTCGCAAGCCAGCCCTCGCGCTCGCCCTCGCGCTGCTCGCCGCCACCGCCTACGCCGCCTGGGACTACACGCGCGTCAGCCAGATCTACCTGCCGCCCGAGGAGCGGCTCGCACCCTGGCGCGAGGACACGCTCGCGAAGGTCCGCAAATCCTGGCTGTTCGCCGGCCAGGCCCGCTTCGCCGACCTGACGCTCTCCGAGGTGAACGCGGGCAACGCCGCCCGCATGTACCCGTTGGCGCTCGAGGTCCTGCACTACTCCCCCGAACCTCGCGTCATCGAGCGCGCGATCGAAAGCGCGACCCTGCTGGGAAGGCGTGAGGAAGCGGTGCAATTGCTGGCGCGCTATCGCGCCGCATTCCCGGCGGAGTACCGGGCCTGGCGGGCGCGCGGACGCGGCATTGCGCGCGCCGAAGATCAAACGTCCCGCTTGCCCCGCACGCTGGAAAACGCGTCCACCTCGTCCAGCTGACTCGCTCCCGTGTCCCGCACGTATACGCGGTTGCCGGGCGTGAGTTCCTGCATCTGGCTGTCCAGCGCCATCACCGAGTCTTCCCACATGCTCCAGTCGGCCTGGGTGTTGCCCTCGGCCACGACTTCAGGCAGCGGGGCGGTATCGGCGAAACGGGGGTGGTAGTGCGTGGAGGCGGATTGCGCGCGCGAAGTGGCGGGACGAGGCGAGCTGCGAACGGGCTTGGCATTGGCCTTGCGCACGGGCTGCGGAGCCGGTGCCGCGGTGCGTCGCTTGAGCCAAGTGAACATGATCGCCAACCCCTCTGACCGTTAACGTCCTCGTCGCAAAAGACACAAAGTCCTTACCTTTGACGAATTCCCTAACATGCATTCTGCGAGGTCCTAGGGATTTGACGCAAGTGGGGGTTAGCCCTTTACGTAGCTTCCGGACTTCCCTCCGTGCTTTTCGCACAGTTGGACGCCTGTGATCGTCATTGCGCGGTCCACGGCTTTGCACATGTCGTAGATGGTCAGGAGGGCGACATTGACGGCCGTCAGGGCCTCCATCTCGACGCCGGTCGGACCGACGGTCTCCACCCTGGCGGTGCACAGCACGGCGTCTGCGCGGCCCGGCTGTGCCGGAGCAAGCTCGAAGTCGACGGCCACCCGCGTCAGCGCCAGCGGGTGGCACAGCGGGATGAGTTCGCTGGTCTTCTTGGCCGCCATGATGCCGGCGACGCGCGCGATGCCCAGCACGTCGCCCTTCTTTACGGTCCCGCTCTGGATGATGGCCAGGGTAGCGGGTAGCATCTCGATTCGGCCGGATGCCACGGCGATGCGGTGCGTCGCGGCCTTGGACGCAACGTCCACCATGTGCGCCTGTCCCTGCGCATCGAAATGAGTCAGTCCGCTCATGCAACAACCTTCCGTTTTCGTCGGCCATCATACGGCCCGCTTCGACTGGCGCAGCCGCCTGAAGGCGGCCGTCGTCCATCTCGGCATCAGCGCCCTGGTGGCAGCCATGGCCGGCCTGCTGGTCTTCGCGCTCTGGTATCCGTGGCCGTACCGCGAGATTTCCGGCGGCCGTGAGCTGTTCCAGCTGGTCGTGGCGGTCGACGTGACGCTCGGCCCGCTGATCACGTTCGCGATCTTCAACCGCGCCAAGCCGCGCACGGAGCTGCGCCGCGACCTCGCCATCGTGGCACTGCTGCAGCTCGCCGGCCTCGCCTACGGCCTGTGGACGGTGCATCTGGCGCGCCCGGTGCACCTGGTCTACGAGATCGACCGCTTCCGCGTGGTGCACCAGGTCGACATCCCGCAGGAGCTGGTGGACCGCGCACCGGCCGGCATCCCGGTGGCGCCGGCGGGCGGGCCGACCGTGATTGCCCTGCGGCCCTTCGCGAGCGAGCAGGAACGCGCGGACTTCACCATGGAGGCCCTCCGCGGCGTCCAGCTCTCCGCCCGGCCCGAGCTGTGGCAGCCCTACGAGGCCGCGCGCCAGCGCGTGCTGCACGCGGCGAAGCCGGTGGCCGAACTCAGGCTGCGCTTCCCCGCCAGCGCCGGCGCGATCGATGAAGCGGTGCGCAAGGCGGGACGCGATCCCGCCCACACGGCATACTTGCCCATGGTCGCCCGCAAAGCCGTGGCCTGGACCGTCCTGCTCGATGCGGGCACGGCCGAAGTGATCGGCTTCCTGGCGCTGGATTCGTTTTGAGCTTTTCCCCCACGTCCATCCCCCGGCGCGGCCTCGCCGCCTTGCTGGCCGCCGCCTTGCTGGCCACCACCCCGGCCGGCGCCCAGCTGCCCACGCTGGGCGACGCGGGCGACATCACCACCAGCGCGGAGCGCAAGCTGGGCGAGCAGATCGCCCGCGAGCTGTACCGCGACCCCGACTACATCGACGACCCGGTGCTGGTCGAATACGTGCAAAGCCTCTGGCAGCCGCTGCTGGACGCGGCGCGCGCGCGCGGCGAGCTCAGCGCCGAGCTGGACGAACGCTTCGCCTGGCAGGTGCTCCTGGGCAAGGACCGCACGATCAACGCCTTCGCGCTGCCGGGCGGCTGGCTGGGCCTGCACCTGGGATTGGTGAGCGTCACCGCCAACCGAGACGAACTGGCCTCGGTGCTGGCGCACGAACTGAGCCACGTGACCCAGCGCCACATCTCGCGCCTGGTCACCAAGGGCAACCAGCAGGCGCCCTGGATGCTGGCGGCGATGATCCTCGGCGCGATGGCGGCCACCCGCAACCCGCAGGCCGGCGGCGCCGTGATGGCGGGCAGCCAGGCCCTGGCGGCGCAGCAGCAGCTGAATTTCTCGCGCGACATGGAGCGCGAGGCGGACCGCATCGGCTTCGGCGTCGCCACCCAGGCCGGCTTCGAGGCGCAGGGCTTCGTCACGATGTTCGAGAAGCTGCAGCAGGCCGCCCGCCTGAACGACAACGGCGCCTATCCCTACCTGCGCACCCACCCGATGACCAGCGAACGCATCGCCGACATGCAGTCGCGCCAGCAGCTGGCGGACCACACCCCGGTGCAGCCGACGCTGGAGCACGCCTTGATGGCGGGCCGCGCCCGCGTGTTCTCCAACCCCGGCGTCGATGCCCTGCGGGCGATGGTGGCGGAAGCCGATGCCAGCGGCTTCGCCAGCCTGCCGCGCACCCGCCAGGGCGGGGTGCTGTACGCGGCGGCCTTCGCCGCTTCGCGCCTGCGCGAGCCGGCCGCCACCACCCGCCTGCTGGCGCGGCTCGAAACCGCGGTGGCGGGCGATGCCACCGGCCAGCGGCTGGCGAAGCTGCTCGTCGCCGAAATCGCGCTGGCCGACGGCGACGCCGCCCGCGTGCTGCGCATGGTGGATACCGAAAGCCGCCGCCGCCCCGAGGTGCTGCTGGCCGCGCAGGCACAGATCCAGTCCGGCCACGCGCGCGATGCGGCGCAGCGCCTGCAGACCTGGGTGGCGACGCAGCCGCGCGATGCCGCCGCCTGGCAGCTGCTGTCGTCCGCCTATGGCGCGCAGGGGCAGTCGGTGCGCTCGGTGCGGGCCGAGGCCGAGGCGCGGGTGGCGCAGCTCGATTACACCGCGGCGCTGGACCGCTTCAAGGCGGCGCAGGACCTGGTGCGCAAGGGCGCGGGCGGCGGCGACTACATCGAGGCGTCGATCATCGACACCCGCGCGCGCCAGGTGGAATCAGCGCTTCGCGAACAGGCGCTCGAGCGCTGATTCGATCACCACGCCGGCGACGGTGTAGATCAGCGAGCCCACCAGCGCGGCGACGAAGTCGCGCACCAGGAAGCCCTGCAGCACCGCGGCGGCAAGCCAGAACATCAGCGCGTTGATCACGAACAGGAACAGCCCCAGCGTCACCACGGTGACCGGCAGCGTCAGCACCACGAGCACCGGCCGCACCACCGCGTTGAGCAGCCCGATGACGAGCGCAGCGGCCATGGCCGAAGCGAAGGACTTCACCTCGACCCCGCTGTACACGTAGGCGACGAACAGCAGCGCCGCGGCGCTGAGAAGCCATTTGCCGATCAGCTTGAGCATGGCTGCAAGGATAGCAGCCGTGCCCGGGCGCCAGGAGCCTGGGCTGGCAGGCTCCCAGGCCCGCTGCCCTGCCGCCAGGCTGCTAGCAATCGAGCGCGGCGAAGGAGCAGAACAGGGTGGCGCCGAAGCCCAGCATCGCGCCGGGCGACCAGCGCATCCCGTCGCCGCCGTCGGCCGACTTGGGGCGCCGCGCGTCGACCACGCGGGCGCTCCCGTGTTCGGCCATCAGCGCGCGGGTGAGTTCCGGCAGCGGCCCCTTGGCGAGGATGGGAGTGACCGCGTCGCCGCGCTGGCGCAGCGCGGGCACCATCTGGTCGAACAGCTTGTCGGCCCACTTGGCGCGCCAGTTCTCGCGCGCCGAGTGGCTCACCCACTTGCTGATGCGGTGCGTCATGCGCGGGGCGCACGCCACCAGCAGCCAGTGGGTGGGCACGGCGGCGGCGGGCAGCAGGGGCCGCGCGTAGGCCGCGTCGTCCAGGTACACGATCACCTTCTCCATGGGGCCTCCTGGGGCGCTCCCTTCAGGGCGCGTCGGCGGATCGGCGGCCCGTGCGGGTGGCCAGCCAGCCCGCGCCGAGCACGCCGGCGATGCACACAGCATACGTGCTCCAGCGCGCGAATGCATGCAGGGTTCCCGCGGGGTCGAACACCGAGTCGAGCAGCGGCTCGCCGACGATCATCTTGGCCGCCGTGAAGGCCAGCACCGCCGAGCCGAGCTGGATGATCACCGGGAAGCGCTCCACCAGCTTGAGCACGACGCTGCTGCCGAAGACGACGATCGGCACGCTGATCAACAGGCCGAGCACCACCAGGTCGAACGCGCCGTGCGCCGCGCCCGCCACGCCGAGCACGTTGTCCACGCCCATCAGGGCGTCGGCGATCACGATCGTGCGCATCGCGCCCCAGAAGGTGGTGGCGGCCGGTCCGTGCTCCTCGTGGCCGCCGTCGTCCGCGATCAGGCGGTAGGCGATCCACAGCAGGCCGAGGCCGCCCACCAGCATCAGGCCGGGGATCTGCAGCAGCCAGACCACGCCGATGGTCATCAGCGAACGGACCACGATCGCACCCACCGTGCCCCAGACGATGGCCTTCCCCTGCAGCTGCTTGGGCAGGTTGCGGGCGGCCAGCGCGATGACGATCGCGTTGTCCCCGGCCAGGACCAGGTCGATGAGGATGATGGCCAGCAGGGCCGACCACCACGCGGTAGAGAGAAATTCCATGCGAAAGCTCCGAAACGCAGACGTTTGATCGCCCGGGCGGAACGGATCGCAGCACGCAGGTGGTTGCGGACGGGGCTCGATCCAGGCCGCACGGGCCCGATCGAAGGTCTTGCTCGGCTGGCAGTGGTTGACTGCCGCCCGGCGAGCCGGAAGCTTGCGCTTCGTATTGACGGCTGACCGATGGACAGCGCCCCGGTTGGGGGCGCGGACCGGGAGCTACTCCCCTTCGCGTTCCGGATTAGAACACAGCTTGCCCGTTTTGTTCCAAGGCCGGGCTATCATGGCTTTCCAGCAGTCCCTCGTGGCCCAGCCATGGCCGGCATCCATATCACAGACCTAGAAGCCGCCATCAATTTCTGGCGCGAGCGCAAGCCCTCGCCGGATGGCGTCACGCTCGCGCCGGAGCTGCGGGCGCTGGCGGAGGTGTACGCGCTCATGGTCTTCCGGCACGAGGAGGAGGCCGAGGAGCGCGGCTTTCCTGCTGCGGCCTATGCCGCCTGGAAGGCCTGGTACGACACGCAGGCGGACACGCCCTGCATCGCGATCTGCTCCACCTCGCAGGGCGACGCCTGGTGCAAGGGCTGCGGGCGCAGCTTCGCCGAGGTGCAGCACTGGCCGGCGATGACGCCGGCCGAGAAGCGCCAGGTCTGGCGCCGCATCACGCTGCAGGCGAGCGCCTGGCGCTTCAACCGCTACGCGGAGCGCGCCAGCGCCGGCACGGCGGCATCCGCGGCATCCGCGGCGGCGCCGGGGCGCGAGGCCGCGCCAGGGCCCGAGCCCGCGGGGGGCGCCGTCGCTGCTCCTGCTCCTGCTCCCGTGCCGGGGCCCTGACCGTGCGGCGCGTCATGCAGGCTCCCAACATCGCCATCGCCGCGATGTGGGCGGACACGCTGCGCCAGGCCGGCATCGAGGCCTCGGTGCAGCGGCAGTTCCTCTCCAGCGTGGCCGGCGAGCTGCCGCCGGACCAGTGCCTGCCCGAGATCTGGGTCACGCACGACGAGCAGCTGGAGCCCGCCCGGGCCCTGCTGCGGCAGCTGCAGCACCTGCCGCAGCGGCGCTGGCAGTGCGAATGCGGCGAGCTGGTGGAGGGCGGCTTCGAGTCGTGCTGGAACTGCGGGCGGCCGATGCCTTGAGGCCGCCAGGGCGGTCTTCGCAGGCTGGCGATTCGCTTCACCACCAGCCTGCGCAGGAACGCGGGCTCGCGCTACTTCCAGCGTATCGGCTCGATGTCCACGTGCCGGCTGGCATCCCCCAGCATCAGCACGCCTTCCTGCAGCGTCGCCTGCAGCTGCATCGAGCGCTGCGCCAGCCGCTCCAGCGCCTGCGACGCCTCCGAAGGGATGCGCCACACCGCGAGGTTCGACAGGCGCGTGAGCTTGGTCTCGATCCCCTTCCACCACACTTCCGCCGCGTGATGGAAGGCGTACACCGCGACCTGATCGGATTGCCGGCAGGCCTTGGCGAGCGCCGTTTCGTCCGGCTGGCCGACCTCGATCCACAGGCGCGTGCGGCCGGTGAAATCGCGCAGCCAGGCGTCGGGCTCGTCGGGGTCCGACAGGCCCTTGCCGAAGGCGAGCGTGCCGTCGCCGCCGCACACGGTCTGCAATTCGTGCGCGTGGAAGGCCAGCGCCGCCAGCCGCACCATCATGCGTTCGTCGGTCTCGCTCGGGTGCCGCGCCAGCGTGAGCGCGTGGTCGGCGTAGTAGCCGTGGTCGATGTCGGCCACGGCGAGCTGCGCCTTGAAGACGGTGGATTTGAGGGCCAAGGTTTTAGACTCGGCGCGCGAGTTCGGCGGCCTTGCCGATGTACGAGGCCGGCGTCATGGCCAGCAGCCGGTCCTTCTCCGCCTGCGGGATCTCCAGCGAGCGGATCAGGGCGTGCAGGTCCTCGGCCGCCACGGTCTTGCCGCGCGTCGCTTCCTTCAGCTTCTCGTAGGCGCCGTGCACGCCGTAGCGGCGCATCACGGTCTGGATCGGCTCGGCGAGCACTTCCCACGAGCCCTCGAGGTCCACGCGCAAGGCTTCCTCGTTCAGTTCCAGCTTGGCGAGGCCGACGCCCAGCGAGTGGTAGGCCAGCGCCGCGTAGCCGAGGGCCACGCCCATGTTGCGCAGCACCGTCGAATCCGTCAGGTCGCGCTGCCAGCGCGATACCGGCAGCTTCTCCGACAGGTGCTTCAGCAGCGCATTGGCCAGCCCCAGGTTGCCCTCGGCGTTCTCGAAGTCGATCGGGTTGACCTTGTGCGGCATGGTGGAGGAGCCGATCTCGCCCGCGCGCAGCTTCTGCTTGAAGTAGCCGAGGCTCACGTAGCCCCACACGTCGCGGCACCAGTCGACCAGGATCGTGTTGGCGCGCGCGATCGCATCGAACAGTTCGGCCATGTAGTCGTGCGGCTCGATCTGGATGCTGTAAGGCTGGAAGGTCAGGCCCAGGCCCAGCGGCTCGGCCGACTCCACCACCTTGCGGCTGAAGGCCTCCCAGTCGAAATCGGGCCAGGCGGCCAGGTGCGCGTTGTAGTTGCCCACCGCGCCGTTCATCTTGGCCAGCAGCCTGACCGCGGCGACCTTCTCGCGCGCGGCCGCGAGGCGCACCACCACGTTGGCGATCTCCTTGCCCACGGTGGTGGGGCTCGCCGTCTGCCCGTGGGTGCGGCTCAGCATCGGCACGGCGGCGTGCTGGTGCGCCATCTCGCGCATCTTCGCGATCACGGCATCCAGCGCCGGCAGCAGCACCTGCTCGCGCGCGCCCTTCAACTGCAGGGCGTGGCTGGTGTTGTTGATGTCCTCGCTGGTGCAGGCGAAGTGGACGAACTCGCTGGCCGCCCGCAGCTCGGGCCGGGCCTCGAACTTCGACTTGATCCAGTACTCGACCGCCTTCACGTCGTGGTTGGTGGTCTTCTCGATCTCCTTGATGGCGGCGGCATCCGCCTCGGAGAAGTTCTTGACCAGGCCCAGGAGGTAAGTGCGCGCTCCGGGCGTGAGCGGCTTGAATTCGGCAAAGCCGGCGTCGGACAGCGCGATGAACCAGCAGACTTCCACCTGCACGCGCTTGTGCATGTAGCCCTGCTCGCTCATCAGTGGGCGCAGCGGGGCGAGCCGCGCTGCGTAGCGGCCGTCCAGGGGGGACAGCGCGGAAATCGTGGAGAGAGGCATCGGCGAATTCTAGGTGGACGCCGGGGAGGGCATCGAACGGTAGTCCTGTCGCAGCCCCACGACAGCGGTCAGGATCCATTCCCCTAGAATCGATCCGGACCCTCCCCCCTCCCCCAGAACCAGAACACGCCAGGCGGCCCTCATGAAGTTGATCGGATCCAACACCAGCCCGTACGTGCGCAAGGTGCGCGTCGTGATGGCCGAAAAGAAGCTGGACTACCAGTTCGTGGAAGAGGACGTCTGGGCCGCCGACACCACGATCATGCATTCCAACCCGCTGGGCAAGGTGCCCTGCCTGGTGATGGAAGGCGGCGAGGCGCTGTTCGATTCGCGCGTGATCGTGGAGTACCTGGACACGCTGTCGCCGGTGGGCAAGCTCATTCCCGCGGTGGGGCGCGAACGCGCCGAGGTGAAGACCTGGGAGGCGCTGGCCGACGGCGTGCTGGATGCGCTGATCCTCGCCCGGCTCGAATCGCACTGGGCCGGCCGGCCCAAGGCCCAGCGCTGCCAGGCCTGGATCGACCGCCAGCTCGCCAAGACGCAGGCGAGCCTCAAGGCCATGAGCCAGGGCCTGGGCGACAAGCCCTTCTGCGCCGGCATCTATCTGAGCCTGGCGGACATCGCCGCGGGCTGCGCCCTCAGCTACCTCGACTTCCGTTTCCCGGAGATCGACTGGCGCACGCCCTACCCCAACCTCGCCAAGCTGCACGAGAAGCTGACGCAACGCTCCAGCTTCGCGGACACGAGGCCGGCCTGAGCCGCCGGGCCGGACGCGAAAAAGCCGCCCGCCGGCGGCTTTTTCGTTTCATAAAAACGCTGCGAAGCGCCCCGAAACGAAGAGGGAGGGAGGGAGGGAGGAGAAGAGTCGCCTCGGGATTGCATCCGCGACCCGTGGGTCCGGACGACTTCGCAGCAGCAAAACCGGGAATCCCTGCCTCTTGGCCGTAGGAGTCAAGCAGGTGCCCGACGGTTCCGGTGCAAATGCGATTCGTTCGTAAATTTTTGTTTAGCCGATGGCGGCCACGCCACCACCGGCCGGGCGTCGCCGCTCAGTGCGCGGCGAGCTGCTGTTCCAGCGTCTTGAGCAGCTGCGGATCGCTGGGCGTGGTGTGGCTGGCGTACTGCGCCACCACCTTGCCGTCGCGGCCGATCAGGTACTTGTGGAAGTTCCACGCCGGCGCCTTGCCGGTCTGTGCCGCCAGCTGGCGGAACAGCGGATTGGCCGCGGCGCCCGCCACCGAGCTCTTGCCGAACATCGGGAACTTCACCCCGAAGGTGTTCTCGCAGAAGTCCGCGATCTCCTGGTTGCTGCCCTTCTCCTGGTTGAAGTCGTTGGAGGGGAAGCCCAGCACCACCAGCCCCTTGTCGCGGTAGCGCGCGTACAGGTCCTCCAGCCCCTGGTACTGCGGGGTGTAGCCGCAGTAGCTGGCCGTGTTGACCACCAGCACCACCTTGCCCGCGTACTGGCACAGCGCCTGGGGCTTCTCGTCCTGCAGCCGCGGGAAGGTGTACTGCAGCAGGGCCGGGCAGGTCGCGGGGCTGGTCGTGGCCGCAGTGCCTGCAGGCGAGGGCGTCGCAGCCGCAGAGGGGCCGGCGGCGGCGAACGCGGCGGACAGGGCGACGGTCAGGGCGGCCAGCTTCTTCATCGGAGACTCCGGGTCGGGGGTGGAACGCCCATTTTCGCGCTCTCCCGCGGTCCCGGCTGGCGGCAGGGGCATCGTCTCCTTGGCGGTCTACAGGGGGCAGAACCCGCGCCTCCTAGAATGGATGGCTACTTCCGAGCCGCACGCCATGTCGTCCCCCGAACCGTTCGAGCAACTCGCGTTGCTGTCGAAAATCGTTGCGCGCGATGAGGCGCCGGCGCGGCTCGCCACGCTGGCGGGCCCGGTGGTGTTCACCAACGGCGTCTTCGACGTGCTGCACCGCGGCCATGTCACCTATCTGGCGCAGGCGCGGGCGCTGGGCGGCAGCCTGGTGGTGGCGCTGAACACCGATGCCTCGGCGCGCCGGCTCGGCAAGGGCCCCGACCGCCCCCTCAACAACGAGAACGACCGCGCGATCGTGATGGCGGCGCTGGAGTCGGTGAGCCTGGTGACCTGGTTCGACGAGGACACGCCGGTCGCATTGCTGGCGGAGCTGAAGCCGCAGGTCTACGTGAAGGGCGGCGACTACGACATGCGCAAGCTGGCGGAGACGGCGCTGGTGGAATCGTATGGCGGGCGGGCGCTGGCGATTCCGTTCGTCGAAGGGTATTCCACGACGAACCTGGTGCGCCGGATCAAATCCGCGGGATGAACCGGCAGGCTGGCAGTGAGCGCGCGCAAGGCGCGCCGCAACCCCAGCTGCGCCGCGCTCGCCGATCGCTGGGGTTCCTTCGTCAGCCCAGCCTACGAGGCAAGCGCCTCGCTCAGGAGGTCCGCGCCTCGCCCGCGGCGGGATGCTCCCGATGCCGCACGCGCTTCACCTGCCTGCGCCCCCAGTGCTCCACGTCGTCCACCACCTCGAACACCACCGGCACCACCAGCAGGCTCAGCACCGTCGACGTGAACAGCCCGCCGATCACCGCGATCGCCATCGGCGAGCGGAAGCTCGGGTCGGCGGCGCCGATGCCGATGGCGATCGGCAGCATGCCCGCGCCCATCGCCAGGGTCGTCATGATGATCGGCCGGGCCCGCTTGTGGCAGGCGTCGAGCAGCGCCTCGAAGCGGGTGAGCCCGCGGTCGCGCCGCGCCACGATGGCGTACTCCACCAGCAGGATCGAGTTCTTGGTCGCGATCCCCATCAGCATGATCAGCCCGATCAGCGATGGCATCGAGAAACTCTTCTGCGCCAGCAGCAGGCCGACGAAAGCGCCCCCCAGGGACAGCGGCAGCGCGCTCAGGATCGTCACCGGGTGCAGGAAGTCCTTGAACAGCAGCACCAGCACGACGTAGATGCACAGCACGCCGGTGAGCATCGCCAGCCCGAAGCTCGCGAACAGCTCCGCCATCATCTCCGCATCGCCCACCTGCACCACGCGCACGCCCGGCGGCAGGTGGCGGATCGAGGGCAACTGCTGCACCTTCTGCGCGATCTCGCCCAGCGGCTGGCCTGACAGCTCGATCTCGAAGTTGATGTTGCGCGAGCGGTCGTAGCGGTCGATCACGGCCGGTCCGCCGGAGAGTTCCAGCGTCGCCACCTGTCCCAGCATCACCGTGCCGCCGCGCGCGCTCGGCACCGACAGGCGCTCCAGCAGCTGCAGGTCCTGCCGGGCGTCCTCGCGCAGCTTCACCACGATGGGCACCTGGCGCTGCGACAGGTTCAGCTTGGGCAGGGCAACGTCGAAATCGCCGGCGGTGGCGATGCGCAGCGTGTCGCCGATGGCCTGGCTGGTCACGCCCAGGTCCGCGGCCTTGGCGAAATCGGGCCGCACCACCACCTCGGGCCGGATCAGGCTCGCGGTCGACGCGATCTGCCCCAGGCCCGGGATGGTGCGCAGGTCCTTCTCCACCGCCACGGCGGTGGCGGCCAGCGCTTTCGGGTCTTCGCCGGTGAGGACCAGGATGTACTTCTCGCCCGAGCCGCCCAGGCCCACCTTGCTGCGCACGCCCGGCAGGCGCTCCAGCGCGGTGCGGATCTGGTTCTCGATCCCCTGCTTGCGCGGGCGCTCGCTGCGCTCTTCCAGCAGGATGGTCAGCGTGGCCTTGCGCACTTCCGCGGCGCCCAGGTTGGCGAACGGGTCGCCGCCCGCGCTGCCGCCGCCGATGGTGGTGTAGACGCTCTTCACGTGCTTCACCCGCAGCACCGCCTGGCGCGCGTCCTCCGCCGCGCGGCGGGTCTGCTCCAGCGTGGAGCCGGGCGGCAGCTCCAGGTACACCTGGGTCTGCGAGTTGTCGTCGGGCGGGATGAAGCCGGTGGGCAGCAGCGGGACCAGGGCGACCGAGGCGACGAAGAACAGCGTGGCGAACGCCATGGTGCGCAGGCGGTGCGTCATGCTCCAGTTCACCGCCCGCAGGTACCAGCGCATCCAGGCGGGATCGCCGTGCGCCAGCTGCGCGGGCTTGAGCAGGTAGGCCGCCATCATCGGCGTGAGGATGCGCGCGACCACCAGCGAGGCGAACACGGCCAGCGCGGCCGTCCAGCCGAACTGCTTGAAGAACTTGCCGGCGATCCCGCTCATGAAGGCGGTGGGCAGGAACACCGCGATCAGCGTGAAGGTGGTGGCGATCACCGCCAGCCCGATCTCGTCGGCCGCCTCCATCGCGGCCTGGTAGGGCGTCTTGCCCATGCGCAGGTGGCGCACGATGTTCTCCACCTCCACGATCGCGTCGTCCACCAGGATCCCGATCACCAGCGACAGCGCCAGCAGCGTCACCACGTTGATGGTGAACCCCAGCAGGTGCATGCCGATGAAGGCCGGGATCACCGACATCGGCAGGGCGACGGCGGAGACGAAGGTCGCGCGCGCATCGCGCAGGAACAGCCACACCACCAGCACCGCCAGCACGGCGCCCTCGTACAGCAGATGCAGCGAGCCCTCGTACTCCTCCTCCACCGGCGTCACGAAGTCGAAGGCCTGGGTGAGCTGCAGGTCGGGATGCTGCGCCTTGAGCTGCGCCAGCGCGCGATGCACGGCGGCGCCCACCTGGACCTCGCTCTCGCCGCGGCTGCGCGAGACCTCGAAGCCCACCACCGGCTTGCCATCGAGCAGGGCGGCGGCGCGCGGCTCGGCGATGGTGTCGGTGACCTCGGCCACGTCGGCCAGCTGGATCTTGCGCCCGCCCGCCACCGCGAGCTGGATCTGGCCGATCTCGCGCGCGGTCTGCACGGTGGCCAGCGTGCGCACCGGCTGCTCGCCGCCGCCGAGGTCGGCGCGGCCGCCCGCGCTTTCCAGCTGCACCTGGCGCAGCTGGCGCGAGATGTCCGCCGCGGTGAGGCCCAGGGCTTCCATCTTGAGCGGATCGAGCGCGACCCGTATCTCGCGCGTCACGCCGCCCACGCGGTTGACGGCGCCGACGCCGGGCACCGCGAGCAGCTTGCGCGACAGCTCGTTGTCGACGAACCAGGACAGGGCCTCCTCGTCCATGCTGCGCGAGGCCACGGTGAAGGCCAGCATCGGCTGGCTCGCCAGCTCCAGCTTGTTGACGATCGGATCGCGCAGGTCGGAAGGCAGGTCGGAGCGCACTCGCGAGACCGCCGAACGCACGTCGTCCACCGCCTCCTGCACCGGCTTTTCGAGCCGGAATTCGACGGTGAGGGTGACCACGCCGTCCTGCACCTTGGTCATGATGTGCTTGAGGCCCTGGACGGTGGCGATCGCGTTCTCGATCTTGCGCGCGACGTCGGTTTCCAGCTGCTGCGGCGAGGCGCCCGGCAGCGAGGCCGTCACCAGCACGGTGGGCAGGTCGATGTCCGGGAAGTTCTGCACCTTCATGGAGCGGAACGACAGCAGGCCCGCGAAGGTGAGCAGCACGAACAGCATCAGCGCCGGGATCGGGTTGCGGATGGACCAGGCGGAGACGTTCATGGCGCCGTCGCCTCGATCAACGGGCTGCGCTCGCCGGAGCGGCGGCCGCCCGGGCGGCGGCAGCAGCAGCGCGGGCCGCGGCCGAGGCCGCACTGGCGGCGGCGGATGCAGCGAGCGCGGGCGCCGAAGCCGCCGTTGCAGGCGCCGATGCAGCACCGGCGCCCGCCGCCGCGGCCGGCGTGGCGCTGGCCGGCGCGTCGGCCAGGCGCACCAGGTCGCCGTCGTTCAGAAAGCCGCCGCCGCTGGCCACCAGCTTCATGTCCGAGGTGACGCCGGAGAGCACCTGCACGCGGTCGCCGGCGATGCGGCCGATCTGCACCTTGACCTGGTTGACGCGCTGGTCGGGATTGACGCGGAACACGTAGCTGAAGCCCTCGCGCACCACCACGGCCGGCTGCGGCACGGTGAGCGCCGGCGCGGCGCCGAGGTCGAATTCGCCGCGGGCGAACATGCCGGCGCGGGCGCTGCCCGCCGCCGGGCCCGGCAGCGGCTTCACGTCGACGTAGACGATGGCGATGCGGGTCTGCGGGTCGACCGTCGGGCCGATCGTGCGCACCCGCCCTTCCAGCCGCGCGCCGCTGGTGGCCGTGACCAGCGCATGGGTGCCGACGGTGAGCTTGCCCAGCTCCGAGGAGGTGACCTCGGCGCGCCATTCGAGCCGGCCCTTGCGGATCAGGCGGAACAGCTCGGTTCCGTTGTTGACCACGGCGCCGACGGTGGCGGTGCGCGCCGAGATCACGCCGTCGTCGGGCGCGTGCACGGCGGCCTGCGCGAGGCGCACGCGCTGCTGCTGCAATTGCGCCTGCGCCGCCGCCACGCGCGCCTTCGCGGTCGCCTCGGCGGTGATGTACTGGTTGATCTGCGAGGCGCTCATCGCGCCGGTCTGCGACAGCGTGCGGGCGCGCGCCGCGTTGTTGGCCGCGTCGGCTGCCGCGGCCTCGGCCTCCGCCAGCGCCGCCTGCGCCTGCGCCGCCTCGGCCTGCAGCGTGCCGGCGTCGAAGCGCGCCAGCACCTCGCCGCGGCGCACGCGGTCGCCCACGTTCACCAGCACTTCGGCGATGCGCAGGCCGCTGCCTTCGGCGCCGATGCTGGCTTCCTGCCAGGCGGCCAGGTTGCCGTTGGCGGCCAGCGTGACCGGCAGCATGGTCTGCTGCGGCGTCACGACGTCCACGGTCAGCGCCGGCTTGGCCGGCGCGGCGGCGGCTTCTTCCTTGTTGCCGCAGGCCGCCAATGGCAGCGACAGCGCCAGCAGCAGGGAGGCGGTGGGGAGCAGGTGCGGCATCAGCGGGAGGCTTCCTCGTTCAGGCGCGGTTGCGTGCGCGCGGTGGTTTCGGCCGTGTGCCAGCCGCCGCCCAGCGCGCGGTACAGCGCGATCCAGGCCGCGACGCGGTCGCGTTGCAGGCCGACCAGCGTGGTCTCGGCCGCGAGCAGCACGCGGCGCTGGTCCTCCAGCTCGATCAGGCTGCCCAGGCCGCTGCGGTAGCGCGCTTCGGCGGCGGCGAAGGAGACCCGGTAGCCTGCCACGGCCGCGCGGGTGTCCTCGCTGCGGTCCTGCGCGCCGCGCAGGTTGACCAGCGCCTCCTCGACTTCGCGCACGGCCTGGCGCACGCGCGCCTCGTACTGCACCACGGCTTCCTCGTAGCGCGCCTCGGCGGCGTCGGTGGCGGCGGCGCGGCGGCCGGCATCGAACACCGGCACGCTCAGTGCGAGCGGGCCGATCTGCCAGGTGCGCGCGCTGATGTTCTGGCCGCCCGCATGCACCAGCACCGAGCCGAGCTGGCCGCTCAGGGTGAGGCGCGGAAAGCGGTCGGCGCGCGCCGCGCCCACGTCGGCGCTGGCGGCTTCGACGTTGCGTTCGGCGGCGTAGACGTCCGGGCGCTGGCGCAGCAGCGCGGCGGGCAGTTCAGGAATCGCGCCGGCGGCGATGCCCTCGGGCTCGGTCCAGCCGCCGCCGACGCGGCGGCGCAGCTCGGGTTCGGGCAGGCCGGTGAGCGCGACCAGCGCCTTGACGCTCAGGTCGCATTGCGCCTGTTGCTGCGTCGCCCGGGCCGCACCCTCGGCGGCGCTGGCGCGGGCCTGCGCCGCCGCGGCCGGCGCGGTGAAGCCCGCATCGGCGCTGAGCCCGGTCAGGCGGGCGGACTCGGCGCGCGAGCGCGCGTCGTTGCGCGCCACTTCGAGCTGGTTGCCGCACACGCGCAGGTCGAGGTAGGTGGTCGCCGTTTCCGCTGCCACGGCGACCCGGGCGTCGTGCCAGCCGGCGGCGGCGCCGCGCAGCCGGGCCGCGGCGGCATCGGCCTGGGCCTCGCGGCCGCCGAACAGGTCGATCTCCCAGGCGGCCTGCAGGCCGGATTGCGTGATCGTGGTCGGCGGCAGGGCCGCGCCCGTCGCGCCTGCGGCCGCCCCCGCCGAGCCCGCGCTTGTCCCCGTCCCCGTACCCGCACCGGCGCCGGGCCCTGCAACACCCAGGCCCACGCCGGCGGACCCTGCACCGCCGAAGCCGCCTTGCGTGTTGCCGCGCACGATGGCCGTGCTGGCGTCGAGCGAGGGCAGCAGCGCCGCCCGGGCAGCCACCCGGTTGGCCCGCGCTTCCGCGATGCGGGTGGCGGCCGTGGCGACCGTGGGGCTGGCCGTCTGCGCCGCCTCGATCAGGGCTATCAGTAGCGGGTCGCCGAACTGCGTCCACCACTGCCTCAGGTCGGCCACGTTGCCGCCGTGCGGCAGCGGCGCGTGCCAGCGCGGCGGCTCGCGCGCGTCGGCGGCCGCGGGGGGGCGGGGCAGGGCGCAGCCCGCCAGTGCCGACAAGAGCAGCAGGCCGGCCGCCGCGAGGGGGCGCGAGGCTATCATTCCTGGACGTGCGAAAAGCCCGCCAGACTACCACCTGAGTCACCGTCGCGGTGGCGGCGGTGGCGGTGGCGGCGCGTGCGCAGCGCTGGGCTGGCCGAGGCTGTCGCCTCGGACTACGCGCCCGATGCGGCTCGGCCGCGCGACCGGCTCCAGCCCAAGCGGCTCACTCGAACACGTGCTTCCAGAGCGCCAGGATCGCGTCGCGCTCCGCCGCCAGCAGGTCCTGCGGGACCTGCGTCGTTTCCTCGTTCAGGCGCGCGTGGTGCTGGTGCCGGCGCAGCTCGCGGTAGGCGGCGGCGGCGCGCTGGCCCACCTCGGGCGGCAGCAGGCCGGCGGTTTCGGCGCGCTGCAGCAGCGCGATGTTGCCGACGTTGGGGATCAGCTCCGGATGCCGGGCCGACTGCGACAGCACGAGGAACTGGACCGCGAATTCCGCGTCCACCATGCCGCCCGGGCTGTGCTTGAGGTCGAAGCGGCCGGCGCCCACCGGATGGGCCGCGCGCACGCGCTCGCGCATGGCGACGATCTCGCGCTGCAGCGCCGCCACGTCGCGCGGCGCCGTGATGACGGCCTGCCGCACGGCATCGAACTGGGGCCGCAGCGCCTCCAGCCCGGTCACGAAGCGGGCCCGCGTCATCGCCTGGTGTTCCCAGGTCCACGCGGTGTTGCTGCCGCGGCGCTGCTGGTAGTCGTCGTAGGAGCGGAAGGTGGTGATCAGCAGGCCCGAGTTGCCGTTCGGCCGCAGGGCCGTGTCGATCTCGAACAGGTCGCCCTCGGCCGTCTTGGTCGACAGCCAGATGATGATCTTGCGCACGAAGGCGGCGTAGGCTTCGGGCGCCCGCTCGTCCTCGTCCTCGTAGACGAACACGATGTCGAGGTCGCTGCCGTAGCCGAGCTCCTTGCCGCCCAGCTTGCCGTAGCCGAGGATGGCGAAGGCGGGCGTCTCGCGGTGCCGCTGCCTCAGCCGCTCCCAGCACCAGCGGGCAGTGATGCTGAGCGTGGCATCGGCCAGCGCGCTCAGCTCGTCGGCCACCTGTTCGACGGTCAGCGCGCCCTCCACGTCGCGCGCCAGCGTGCGGAACAGCTCCGCATGGTGGGCCCGCCGCAGCAGGTTCAGCAGCATCTCGTCGTCGTCCTCGCCCGTGATCTGCACCGCGCGCTTGCGGTGCTCCATCTCGCGCTCGAATTCGCGGGCGTCGAAGCGCTCGGTCAGCAGGTCGTCGCTGGCCAGTTCGTCGATCACGCCGGGATGCTGGATCAGGTAGCGGGCCGGCCAGCGCGCCGCGCCCAGCAGCCGCAGCAGCCGCTCGTGCACGCCGGGGCGCTCCCACAGCAGCGCGAGGTAGCTCTCGCGCCGCAGCAGCGGCTCGATCCAGTCCACCATGCGCAGCGCCGCTTCTTCGGTGACGCGGCCTTCCTGCAGCCACTGCGCCGTGCGCCCGACCAGGCGCGACAGCCGCTGGCGGGCGTCGTCGCGCAGCGCCATCACGCGCGGATGCTTGCGCCAGCCGTGGATGCGCTGCTGCAGCTGCGCCGGCAGCAGCTCCAGCAGGTCGTTCAGGTCCGGCGGCGGCTTGCCGCCCTTGGGCCCGCCGCAGCCCCTGCACTCGGTGCTGCCGCCCAGCAGCTTGTCGAATTCGCCCGCCACCAGCTCGCGGTGCCGGTCCAGTTCGTGCAGGAAGGGGCAGCAATCCGCATAGCCCATGGTGCGGGCGATCCACGTCAGGTCGCCGTCTTCCTCCTCCTTGCGGCAGCCCATCGGCAGCACGTGGGTCTGCTGGTCGTCCAGGTACTGGATGCGGTGCTCCACCTGGCGCAGGAAGGTGTAGGCGGCGGCCAGCGCCGCGGCCGTCTCGCCGGACATCAGGCCCGCCGCCGTCAGCCGCGGCAGCGCCTGCAGCGTCGGGCGCGTGCGCAGCTCGGGGAACTGGCCGCCGCGCACCACCTGCAGCAGCTGCACGATGAACTCGATCTCCCGGATGCCGCCGCGCGACAGCTTGACGTCGTTGGCGCGCTCGGGCCGGCCGGCCGCGCGCCGCGCCGCGTGCTCGCGGATCTGCCGGTGCAGCGAGCGCAGCGAATCGAACACGGCGTAATCGAGGTAGCGGCGGAACACGAAGGGCAGCACCGCCGTGCGCAGCTGCTGCGCGCCGCCGTCGGCGATGCAGCTGCGCGGCGCCACCACCCGGCTCTTCAGCCAGGCGAAGCGCTCCCATTCGCGGCCCTGCACCTGGAAGTAGTCCTCCAGGGCGCCGAGCGACACGGCCGGCGGCCCCGAGTTGCCGTTGGGCCGCAGCGCCAGGTCGACCCGGAACACGAAACCGTGCTCGGTCACGTCGCCGACCAGGCCGTAGATCGCCTTGACCGCCTTGGCGAAGTACTCGTGGTTGGAGATGCGGTTGCGGCCCTCGGCGTTGCCGGCCGTCTCGCCGTCCTCCTCGTAGACGTACACCAGGTCGATGTCGCTGGAGACATTGAGCTCGCGCGCGCCCAGCTTGCCCATGCCGACGATCCAGAGCTGCGCGCGCCGGCCGCCGGCCTTCAGGGGCGCGCCGTACACCTCGTCCAGCTCGGCGCAGGCGTGGCGGCAGGCTTCGTCGAGCGCGAACTCGGCGAGCTCGGTGACGGCCAGCGTGATCGTCGCCAGCGGGGCCTGCCGGTCGCAATCGAGCACCACCAGCCGTTCCATCACCAGCTGGCGCAGCACGCGCAGGGCCGAGGCCACCTCCTGGCCGCCGGCGCGTAAAGCCTGGTAAGCAACTGCCATCGTCGCGTGCGAGGGCGCGCCCGGCGGCAACAATGCGAGTTCGCTCGCATAGCGGCGGCGCAGCCGCTGCACGAAGCGCGACTGGCCGGAAAAGGGAACATGTCCGCCGGCGCCGTCCTCCGCGGCCGGTGCGGCCCCGTTGTGCGATGCGATGCCTTCGCCGCCCGAACCCTGCGCGTCGCCGAGGGTCATAATTCCCGCCACTCCCAAGTCTTCATGAATGCGACGCCGCCGAATCCATCACGCGCGCTGAGGTTGTTTGCCGCAGCCGTCAAGTGGTCCCTGTGGCTGCTGCTGGCGGCATCGCTGCTGCTCGCGGTGGCCTGGGGTGGGCTGCATGGATTCATTGTGCCGCGAATCGGCGAGCTGCGCCCCGGGCTGGAAATCCAGGCCTCGCGGGTGCTGGGGATCCCGGTGCGCATCGGCGCGATCAGCGCCCGCACCGAAGGCCTGGTGCCCTCCTTCACGCTGGAGAACGTGGTCCTGCTGGACCCGCAGGGCCGCGAGGCGCTGCGGCTGCCGCTGGTGATGGCGGCCTTGTCCCCGCGCTCGCTGTGGAATCTCGGTTTCGAGCAGCTCTATATCGACCGGCCGACGCTGGCGATCCGGCGCGCGGCGGACGGCCGCATCTTCATCGCCGGCCTGGATGTCTCGCGCGGCAGCGGCAACGAGGGCCGCGCCGCCGACTGGTTCTTCAGCCAGCGCGAATTCGTGATCCAGGGCGGCACCCTGGAATGGACCGACGAGGCGCGCGGCGCGCCGACGCTGGCGCTGGGCCAGGTGGATTTCATCGCCCGCAACGCGGCGCGCCGCCACATGCTGCGGCTGGACGCGACGCCGCCGCCGGAGTGGGGCGAGCGCTTCACGCTCACCGGCATCTTCCGCCAGCCGCTGCTGTCCACCAAGGCCGGGCGCTGGCAGCAGTGGAGCGGCGAGATGCATGCGGAGTTCGGCGCGGTGGACCTGTCGCAGCTGCGCCGGCATGCCGACGTGGGCCTGGACATCGCCCAGGGCCGGGGCCGGCTGCGGGCCTGGGCGGACGTGGACCACGGCGAGCTGGTCGGCGGCACGGCGGACGTGGTGCTGACCGGAGTGCGCGCCACCCTCGGCGCGGCACTGGAGCCGCTGGTGCTGCAATCGGTGTCGGGCCGCCTGGGCGGCAAGCGCACCGCCACCGGCTTCGAGTTCCGCACCCAGGACCTGCAGTTCCTCACCGAGGACGGCGAGGCCTGGCCGGGCGGCAACGTGGCCCTGAGCTGGAGCGGCGCCGAAGGCAGGGCGCCGGCCCAGGGCGAGCTGCGGGCCGACCGGCTGGACCTGCGCGCGCTCGGCCACATCGCCACCCGCCTGCCGCTCGGCGCCCCCACCCGGGCGGCGCTGCAGGCCTATGCGCCGCAAGGGCTGGTCGAGACCGTGCAGGCCCGCTGGCAGGGCCCGCTGGACGCGCTGCAGAAATACGAGGCGCGCGGCCGCGCCGTGCGGCTGCAGACGGCGGCGCAGCCCGATCCCGCGGGCCATGCCGGCATCCCCGGCCTGCGCGGCGCCGCGCTCGATTTCGACTTCACCCAGGCCGGCGGCAAGGCGCGGCTGGCCATCGCGCAGGGCAGCCTGGAATTCCCCGGCGTGTTCGACGAGCCCGTGATCCCGGTGGCGAGCCTGGGCGCCGACCTGCAGTGGCAGGTGCAAGGCGCGCAGCTGTCGCTGAACGTGAACAACCTGAAGTTCGCCAACGCCGACGCCGAGGGCGAAGCGCAGGCGAGCTGGCGCACGGCCGATGCCGGCTCCGGCGGGCCGCGCTTTCCCGGCCTGCTGGACCTGCAGGGCAGCCTCACCCGCGCGGACGGCTCGCGCGTCTGGCGCTACCTGCCGCTGGCGGTGCCGAAGCAGGCGCGCTCCTACGTGCAGGAGTCGGTGGTGAGCGGCGCGGCGACCGGCACGAAGTTCCGCGTCAAGGGCGACCTGCGCCAGTTCCCCTTCCCCGCCAACCAGGGCGGCGAGTTCCTGGTCACGACCCAGGTCAAGGACGTGGTGTTCGCCTATGTGCCGGCCAGCATCAACCAGGGCCCGGGCTCCTGGCCCGCGTTCACCGGCCTGGCCGGCGAGCTGGTGTTCCAGGGCAACGGCATGCAGGTGAAGGACGCGGCCGGCCGCGTGCATGGCCGGCCGCTGCTGCAGATCCGCGCCGAGGCGCAGATCCCCGACTTCCACCGGCCGCAGGTCAACGTGCAGGGGCACGTCGAGGGCCCGGTGAGCGAATCGCTGGCGGTCGTGAACACTTCGCCGGTCGCGGCCATGACCAGCCAGGCGCTGGCGCGCACCACCGGCAGCGGCAGCGCGGACGTGCAGCTGCGGCTCGCCCTGCCCCTGCGCGACATGGCGCGCTCGCAGGTGCAGGGCACGGTCACGCTGGCCGGCAACGACGTGCAGATGACGCCCGACAGCCCGCCGCTGGCGCGCGCCCGCGGCGCCGTGCTGTTTTCCGAGAAGGGCTTCCAGGTGGTTGGCGTGCAGGCGCGCGCGCTCGGCGGCGAGGTGCGGCTGGAAGGCGGGTCGCGCCCGGGCGCGGCCGGCGAGCCGGCCCTCGTGCAGCTGCGCGGCCAGGGCACGGCGACGGCCGAAGGCCTGCGCCAGGCGCGCGAACTGGGCTTCGTCTCGCGGCTGGCGCGCGACTTCGGCGGCGCCACCGGCTACGGCCTGGTGCTGAACTTCCGCCGCGGCCCGGCCGAAGTGCAGGTCACGAGCAACCTGCAGGGGCTGGCGGTCAACCTGCCGCCGCCGCTGAACAAGCCGGCGGAATCCGTCCTTCCGCTGCGCTACGAGACGGCGCTGATGCGCGAGTCGCTGCTGCCCCAGGCCAGGCTGCAGGAAATGCTCTCGGTGGAGCTCGGGCGCCTCGGCTCGGTGAACTTCGTGCGCGACCTGTCGGGGGCCGAGCCGCAGCTGCTGCGCGGCGCCATCGCGGTCGGCCTGGTGCCGGGCGAGACGGTGGTGCTGCCGGACCAGGGCGTCACGGCCAACGTGAACCTGGGCCAGTTCGACGTCGACGCCTGGGAGGACGCGCTGGCGCGCGCCGCCGGCCCGGAGACCGCTCCCGTCGCCACCGGGCCCGTGCAGCCGGCGCGCGACCTCGGCGCCAGCCAGTCCTACCTGCCGACGGTGATCGCCCTGCGCGCCCGCGAGCTGAGCGTGGAGGGCCGCACGCTGCACGACGTGGTGGTGGGGGGCTCGCGCGACGGCCGCATCTGGCGCGCCAACATCGAGGCGCGGGAGCTCGATGGCTACGTCGAGTACCGGCAGCCGCAGAGCACCGGTGCCGGCCGCGTCTACGCCCGCCTGGCCCGCCTGAACATGGCCGCCTCCGCCGCCACCGAGGTGGAGGAACTGCTGGACCAGCAAAGCGCGATCCCCGCGCTGGACGTGATCGTCGACGACTTCGAGCTGAAGGGAAGGAAGCTGGGCCGGCTGGAGATCGAGGCTGCCAACCGCGGCGCCGGCACCATCCTGCGCGAAGGCGGAATCCGCGAATGGCGGCTCAACAAGCTGAGCCTGACGATGCCGGAAGCCTCCTTCAACGCCTCCGGCAACTGGGCCGCCGTCGGTGCGCAGGCCTTTGCGCCCGGCGCGCCGCGCCAGGCCGCCGGCCAGGGCGAGCACCGCCGCACCTCGATGAAGTTCCGCCTCGACATCGCCGATGCCGGGGCGCTGCTCGCCCGCATGGGCATGAAGGACGTGCTGCGGCGCGGCCGCGGGGCGATGGACGGCAACGTCTCCTGGATCGGCTCGCCGCTGGCGCTGGACTATCCCACCCTCACCGGCAGCTTCAATGTGCAGGTGGAGAACGGCCAATTCCTGAAGGCCGACCCGGGCCTGGCCAAGCTGCTGGGCGTGCTGAGCCTGCAGTCGCTGCCGCGCCGCCTCGCCCTGGACTTCCGCGACGTCTTCAGCGAGGGCTTCTCCTTCGATTTCGTGCGCGGCGACATCGTCATCGAGCAGGGCATAGCCGCCACCAACAACCTGCAGATGAAGGGCGTGAACGCCGCCGTGCTGATGGAAGGCAAGGCCGACATCGCGCGCGAGACGCAGGACCTGAAGGTGGTGGTGGTGCCCGAGATCAATGCCGGCACCGCCTCGCTGGTGGCCACCGTCATCAACCCGGCGATCGGCCTCGGCTCCTTTCTGGCGCAGATCTTCCTGCGCCAGCCGCTGATCCGCGCGGCCACCCAGGAATTCCACGTCGACGGCACCTGGACCGACCCGCGCATCAGCCGCGTGGCCCGCTCCGCCACGCCCGAGACCACCGGCGCCTCCGGCGCGCCGCCCGAACCCGCCACGCGCTGAAAGGCCCCGCAGCATGAAGATCGCCGCCCTCCAGACCGTCTCCGGCTCGCAGCTTCCCGCCAACCTCGACACCGCGTACGGCCTGCTGGCCGAAGCGGCCCGCGCCGGCGCCGAACTGGCCGTGCTGCCCGAGTACTTCTGCCTGATGGGCCAGCGCGACGCCGACAAGCTGGCCGTGCGGGAGGCCTTCGGCCAGGGCCAGGTGCAGTCCTTCCTTGCCGCGACGGCGCGCGAGCTCGGGCTGTGGATCGTCGGCGGCACCCTGCCGCTGGTGGCCGATTCGCCGCAGCACGTGCGCAACACGAGCCTGGCCTTCTCGCCGCAGGGCGAGTGCGTGGCGCGCTACGACAAGATCCACCTGTTTTGCTACGACAACGGCCGCGGCGAGCAGTACGACGAGTCGCGCGTGATCGAGGCCGGCGGCGCGCCGCAGGCCTTCACCCTGCCTTCGCGCGACGGCCAGGCCTGGCGCGTGGGCCTGTCGGTCTGCTACGACCTGCGCTTTCCCGAGCTCTATCGCGCGCTGCAGGCGGATCTGCTGCTGGTGCCCAGCGCCTTCACCCACGGCACCGGCCAGGCGCACTGGGAGATCCTGCTGCGCGCCCGCGCGATCGAGAACCTCGCCTACGTGGCGGCGCCCGCGCAGGGCGGCCGGCACGACAACGGGCGGCGCACCTGGGGCCATTCGATGGTCGTCGATCCCTGGGGCGCGGTGCTGGCGCAGCGCGAGGAGGAAGGCGCCGGCGTGGTGGTGGCGCAGCTCGCGTGGGAGCGCCTGCAGCAGGTGCGCGCCCAGCTGCCCGCCCTGCAGCACCGGGTGCTGTGACCTCGTTCCCGTGACGTCGTATTTCGTTCCCGGCTTCGCCTCGGTGCGCCTGTCCACGCTCAGGCGCTGGTCGCTGTGGATGCTGCTGGGCGTGCTGGTCGTCGCGCTGCTCGTCACGCTGGTGTACCTGGCGGCGCGCTACGAGGCCAGCGTGGCGCAGGCCAACGTCGAACGCGACGTGGCCGACGCGCTGAGCGACATCCGCTCCGCCCTCACCCGCAACGTGCAGGAGCTGCAGGCCCTGCAAAGCGGCCTGCGCTCGCGCGAGCAGTGGCACGCCGAGGCTGACCGGCTGCTGCGCGGCCATCGCGAATGGATGCGCATCGAACGGCGCGGCCCGCGGCTGGAGCTGGTGACCGCGGTCGACACGCCGTACCGCAACCCGGTGTTCGGCCGCTTCGAGCGCGCCAGCTCGCTGTCGGAGGTGCAGCAGGCCTGCGCCACCGCCACCCGCATCAGCAGCCACGCCTACGCGCGCAGCCACTTCGTGCCGCAGGCCGATGGCCTGGGGCTGGAGCTGATGGAGCTGTGCCTGCCGCAGATGGAGCAGGGGCGCATGGTCGGCTACGTCGTCGCGACCTACTCGCTGGTGGACCTGCTGGCCACCCAGATCGGCCCGCAGATGGGCAAGAGCCAGGAGATCTCGTTCACCGAGGCCGACGGCACGCGGCTCGCGATGCACGGGCTCGCGCGCCGCGGCCGGCGCGTGTTCACGGCGCAGCAGCTGCTGGACCTGCCGGGCAACACCATGGTGCTGCGCATGGACAGCTGGCGCCGCTCCGAGCCGGACCTGTTCCCCAACGTGCTGACGGCGCTGGTCACCGTGATGTCGATCGCGCTCGTCACGGTGCTGTTCATGCTGGGGCACGACACGCGGCGGCGCCTGCGGGTGGAGCAGGACCTGGCCGATGCGCTCGCCTTCCGCAAGGCGATGGAGGACTCGCTGGTGACGGGCCTGCGGGCGCGCGACCTGCAGGGCCGCACCACCTATGTCAATCCGGCCTTCTGCAGCATGGTGGGCTTCTCGCCCGAGGAGCTCATGGGCAAGGGCGTGCCGGCACCCTACTGGCCGCCCGAGCGCAGCGAGGAATACCGCAGGCGGCAGGAGGTGCGGCTGTCCGGCCGCAACATCCCGCCGCGCGAAGGCCACGAGACCGTCTTCATGCGCAAGGACGGCACCCGCTTCCCGGTGCTGGTGATCGAGGCGCCCCTGATCAACGCGCAGGGCCTGCAGACCGGCTGGATGAGCGCGGTGCTGGACATCAGCGAGCAGCGCCGGGTGGAGGAGCTCTCGCGCGCCAGCCAGGAGCGGCTGCAGGCCACGGCGCGGCTGGCCACCGTGGGGGAGATGGCCTCGCTCCTGAGCCACGAGCTGAACCAGCCGCTGGCCGCGATCGCCAGCTACGCCAACGGCTCGATCAACCTGCTGCAGCAGCCCGATCCCGCGGCCGTCGACATGCTGCAGGTGGCGATGGGCCGCATCGCCGAACAGGCCGACCGCGCCGGCCGCGTGATCAAGAGCGTGCACGATTTCGTGCGCCGGCGCGCCCAGGCCCGCGAGGCGGTGCCGCCGCAGGTGCTGCTCGATGCCATCCTGCCGCTGGTGAACCTGCAGGCGCACAAGCTGGGCGTGCGGGTCGACATCCGCGTGCCCGAAGGCCTACCGCGCGCGCTGTGCGATCCGACGATGGCCGAACAGGTGCTGCTGAACCTGGCGCGCAACGCGATGCAGGCGATGGACGAGGCCCACGTGCCGCACCCCGAGCTGGTGATGCAGGTGCGCGCCACGCCGGCCAGCGAGGGCGGCAAGCGCTGGCTCGAGTTCTCGGTGGCCGACCACGGCCCCGGCATTCCGGAGGAGGTGAAGAAGCAGCTGTTCACGCCCTTCTTCACCACCAAGGCCGAAGGCATGGGCCTGGGCCTGAGCCTGTGCCGCACCGTCGTCGAACAGCACGGCGGGCATCTCCTGTTCGAGCCCAACCATCCGCAGGGTACGATCTTCCGCTTCACCCTGCCCGCCGAAGCCTCCGCCTGACCATGCAGCCTGTCGCCGATGCCACCGTCTTCATCGTCGACGACGACGCCGGAGTGCGCGATGCGCTCGCCTGGCTGCTGCGCTCGCGCCGGCTGCCGTCTTCCACCTTTGCCAGCGCCGAGGACTTCGAGGCCATGCTGCAGGGCGGCTTCCAGCCGGCCCAGGCCTGCTGCCTGCTGCTGGACGTGCGCATGCCGGGCATGAGCGGGCTGGCGCTGTTCGAGCAGCTGGTCGAGCGCAAGCTGCAGCAGGTGATGCCGGTGATCTTCCTGACCGGCCATGCCGACGTGCCGACCGCGGTGGACATGGTCAAGCGCGGGGCCTTCGACTTCTGCGAGAAGCCGTTCTCCGACAACGCGCTGGTGGACCGCATCGAGGAGGCGCTGCGCCGCTCCGCCGAGGTGCAGTCCTCGCAGCGCGAGAAGGGCGCCTTGCAGCACCGGCTGGACGAACTCACCGAACGCGAGCGCGACGTGATGCGCCTGGTGGCCAAGGGCCTGCCGAACAAGCTGATCGCCGACCAGCTCGCGATCAGCGTGCGCACGGTGGAGGTGCACCGGGCGCGCGTGTTCGACAAGATGGAAGTGAAGTCCGCGGTGGAACTGGCGAACCTGCTGCGGGACCTGTGAAGGCCGAAAACGAACTTCCGGACGCAGAGGACGCAAAGGGTACGCAGAGGACGCAAAAGAATACCTTTCAAGGTTTCCTTGTCTTTTTTGCGTCCTCTGCGTATCTTTCGCGCCCTCTGCGTCCGGCTGTTTGAATGGATGCTCATGACGGGCCGCTATCGTCATCGCGCGGCGGTTCGCCACCCTTGCGGCCGGAGAACATGGTCCACCACACGATGGCCACGAGCAGCACCAGCGCGGCAAGCGCTTCCAGCAGAATCAACAACATGGTCCGGGTCCTGAGATCTGCCGGCATTCTAGGAATGCTGGCCGCCTGCACTTCCGTGCCGCTGCCGCCGCAGCCGCCGCTGCAGGCTCCGTCGCCCGCAGTCGTCACGCCGCCCGCCGCCGCGGTTCCCGCGGCGCCGGAGGACGGCGTGCTGCCGGCGCCGCTGGTGCGCGGCAAGGCGCGCTGGGTTCCCGCGCGCTGGTCGGAGCTGCCCGGGTTCGCGCAGGACGCGCTGCACGAGGCCTGGAACGCCTGGATCCGCAGCTGCGAACGGCCGGCGCCGGCGCATGCGGCGCTGTGCCCCGAGGTGCGGCGGCTTTCCATCGCCAGCGCCGAGGAACAGCGCGCCTGGATCCAGCAGCGGCTGCAGCCCTGGCGCATCGAGCCGCTCGCACCAGAGGACAGCCTGCTGACCGGCTACTACGAGCCGATGCTGGAGGCTGCGCGCGTGCCGAGCGGCGCGCAGGCGGTGCCGCTGTACGCGCCGCCCGCGGACCTGGCCCGGCGCCGGCCCTGGTACACGCGCCAGGAGATCGACACCCTGCCGCCAGCCCGCGCGGCGCTGCGCGGGCGCGAAATCGCCTATGTGGCCGACCCGCTCGACGCCCTGGCGCTGCAGATCCAGGGCTCGGGGCGGCTGCGCGTGACCGAAGCCGACGGCCGCGTGAGCGTCGTGCGGCTCGCCTTCGCGGGCAGCAACGAGCAGCCTTATCGCAGCGTGGGGGCCTGGCTGCTGCAGCAGGGCGCGCTGCGCGATGCGTCCTGGCCCGGCATCAAGGCCTGGGCGCGGGCCAATCCGCAGCGGCTGCAGGAGCTGCTGTGGAGCAATCCGCGGGTGGTGTTCTTCCGCGAGGAGCCGCTGTCGGACTTCGACGCCGCCTTCGGCCCGCGCGGCGCCCAGGGCGTGCCGCTGACGCCGGGGCGCTCGATCGCGATCGAGAAGGACAGCGTGCCCTACGGCACGCCGATGTGGCTGTCGTCGCCGGGGCCGCTGCTGCCCCTGAACCGCCTGGTGTTCGCGCAGGACACCGGCAGCGCCATCGTGGGCGCCGTCCGCGCCGACTACTTCACCGGCTGGGGCGCCGAGGCCGGCGAGGTGGCGGGGCGGCTGAAGCAGCCGCTGGCGCTGTGGGTGCTGTGGCCTCGGTGAATACCAACTGCCGGACGCAGAGGACGCAAAGGGTACGCAGAGGACGCAAAGAAAGCCTTCTAAAGTTTTCTTTGTCTTTTTTGCGTCCTCTGCGTATCTTTCGCGTCCTCTGCGTCCGGCAGTCGGATGTTCAAGGCTTCAGATGCCCCAACGGCACACTCGCGCTCGCCTTGATCTCCCCCAGCGAAAAACTCGTATGCAGGTCCTTCACGTGCGGCAGGTTGATCAGCACCTGGCGCGCGAACTGCGAGAAGGCGTCGAGGTCGCGCGCCACCACCTGCAGCTCGAAGGTGCCGGTGCCGCTGATGTAGTGGCACGACACGATCTCCGGCACCTGCCGGAGCGCGTTCTCCATCTCGCGGGCGCTCTGCCCCGTCACGCGCTCCGCGTCCACCCGCACGAAGGCCAGCACGCCCAGGCCGATCTTGTGGCGGTCGATCTCGGCGTGGTAGCCCTTGATGTAGCCCGCCTCCTCCAGCGCCCGCACGCGCCGCCAGCAGGGCGCGGCCGATAGCCCCACGCGCTGGGCGAGTTCGGCGTTGGTCAGGCGCGCATCGGCCTGCAGTTCGCCCAGAATCTGGATGTCGTATCGGTCAAGCTTTTCCATTTACCCGTCGCTGGCGAAAGATTCTTGCGCATCCTAGCTGGCGCAGGGCATGAAAAGCAACCATCTGTCCCGACCTGGGACATACACTGTGCAGCGCCCCGCTTGCGCCGGAAACACTGGGGCGCCAGGAGACAAGCCGAAGATGAACGCACCTTTGCCCGAACACATCCGCAAGGCGCTGGAAACCGTCACCCTCGACGACAAGTATTCGCTCGACGTCGGCCGCGCCTTCATGAGCGGCGTGCAGGCGCTGGTGAAGCTGCCGATGCTGCAGCGCCAGCGCGACGCCCTTGCCGGCCGCAACACCGCCGGCTTCATCAGCGGCTACCGCGGCTCGCCGCTGGGCGGCTACGACCAGGCGCTGTGGAAGGCGCGCCAGTACCTGCAGGCGCAGGACATCGTGTTCCAGCCGGGCGTGAACGAGGAACTGGCCGCCACCGCGCTGTGGGGCACCCAGCAGCTCGGTTTCGCGCCCAAAGGCTCCAACCGGTTCGACGGCGTGTTCGGCATCTGGTACGGCAAGGGCCCGGGCGTGGACCGCTGCTCGGACGTGTTCAAGCACGCCAACATGGCGGGCACCACGCCCTGGGGCGGCGTGATCGCGGTGGCCGGGGACGACCACGTGGCCAAGAGCTCCACCGCCGCCCACCAGAGCGACCACATCTTCAAGGCCTGCGGCCTGCCGGTGTTCTTCCCGGCCACGGTGCAGGAGATCCTGGACATGGGCCTGCACGCCTTCGCCCTGAGCCGCTACGCCGGCATCTGGTCAGGCATGAAGACGATCCAGGAGATCGTCGAATCGAGCGCCACCGCCGTGATCGACCCGGAGCGGGTGCAGATCGTGGTGCCGACCGATTTCGAGATGCCGCCCGGCGGCCTCCACATCCGCTGGCCCGATGCGGCGCTGGACCAGGAGGCGCGCCTGTACGACTTCAAGTGGTACGCCGCGCTCGCCTACATCCGCGCCAACCGCCTCAACTACACCGCCGTCTCCGGCCCGAACGACCGCTTCGGCATCATGGCCAGCGGCAAGGCCTGGAACGACATGCGCCAGGCGCTGCTGGACCTGGGCCTGGACGACGAGACCTGCCGCCGCCTGGGCATCCGCCTGCACAAGGTGGGCGTGGTGTGGCCGCTGGAGGCGCAGGGCACGCGCGAGTTCGCCGCCGGCCTGCGCGAGATCCTGGTGGTGGAGGAAAAGCGCCAGGTGATCGAATACCAGGTGAAGGAGGAGCTGTACAACTGGCGCCCCGACGTGCGGCCCAACGTGGTCGGCAAGTTCGACCAGGACGACGGCTTCGCGGGCGGCGAGTGGTCCACGCCCAACCCCACCGCGCACGCGCTGCTGCGCGCCAACGCCGACCTGTCGCCGCACCTGATCGCGCGCGCCATCGCCCGGCGGCTGAAGAAGCTGGGGCTGGACGGCGACATCCAGGCCCGCATCGACGCCCAGCTCGCCATCATCGAGGCCAAGGAACGCGCGATGCAGGTGGTGGAGGTCAAGGGCGAGCGCATGCCCTGGTTCTGCTCCGGCTGCCCGCACAACACCTCCACCGTCGTGCCCGAGGGCTCGCGCGCGATGGCCGGCATCGGCTGCCACTTCATGTCGGTGTGGATGGACCGCGCGACCGTCGGCTTCACCCAGATGGGCGGCGAGGGCGTGCCCTGGGTCGGCCAGCAGCCCTTCTCCAACGAGAAGCACGTGTTCGCCAACATCGGCGACGGCACCTACTTCCACAGCGGCCTGCTGGCGATCCGGCAATCGATCGCGGCCGGCGTCAACATCACCTACAAGGTGCTGTACAACGACGCCGTGGCCATGACCGGCGGCCAGCCGGTGGGCGAGCGCCCCGAGGGCCACACGCCGCTGCAGATCGCGCAGAGCCTCGACGCCGAAGGCGTGCGCAAGCTGGTGGTGGTGACCGACCAGCCCGAGAAGTACTTCGGCGCCAAGCTGCCGGCCGGCGTGACGGTGCACCACCGCGACGAGCTCGATCGCATCCAGCGCGAGCTGCGCGAGCTGCCGGGCGTCACCGCCATCATCTACGACCAGACCTGCGCCACCGAGAAGCGGCGCCGGCGCAAGCGCGGCACCCTGGCCGATCCGGCCCTGCGCGTGATGATCAACGAGCTGGTGTGCGAAGGCTGCGGCGACTGCAGCGCCAAGTCCAACTGCCTGTCGGTGGAGCCGCTGGAGACCGAGTTCGGCCGCAAGCGCACCATCAACCAGAGCACCTGCAACAAGGACACGAGCTGCCTGAAGGGCTTCTGCCCCAGCTTCGTGACGGTGGAAGGCGGCTCCCTCAAGCGCAAGGCCAAGGCGCAGGCCGCGCCCTCGCCTTTCGAGGGCGGCGAGCTCCCCGAGCCGCGGCTGCCCCTCACCGGCGCGGCCTACGGCATCGTGGTGGCCGGCGTCGGCGGCACCGGCGTCATCACCATCGGCCAGCTGCTCGGGATGGCCGCGCACATCGAGGGCCGCGGCATCGTCACTCAGGATTCGGCCGGCCTGGCGCAGAAGGGCGGCGCCACCTGGAGCCACGTGCTGATCGCCGACACCCAGGAGGCGATCCGCACCACGCGCGTGAGCATGGCCGCCGCCGACCTGGTGATCGGCTGCGACCCGATCGTCACGGCGGGCAAGGAGACGGTGCTGCGCATGCGCCAGGGCCGCACGCGGGTGGCGCTCAACGGCCACGGCACGCCCACGGCCGCCTTCGTGAAGGACACCGAGTGGGCCAACCCCTCGGATGCCTGCGCGGGCGAGGTCGCCAAGGCGGTCGGCGCCGAGAACCTGGCGGCCTTCAACGCCGAGGAACTGGCGTCGCGGCTGATGGGCGACAGCATCTACACCAACCCCATGTTGCTGGGGTACGCGTGGCAGCGGGGCTGGGTGCCGCTGGCGCGCGAGTCGCTGCTGCGCGCCATCGAACTCAACGAAGTGGCGGTGGAGAACAACAAGGCCGCCTTCGAGTGGGGCCGCCGCGCCGCCCACGATCCGCAGGGCGTGGCCGCGCTGCTGGCGCCCGCCGCTCAGGTGATCGAGTTCAGGAAGCGCGAGACGCTCGACAGCCTGGTGGCGCGCCGGGTCGAGTTCCTCACCGCCTACCAGAATGCCGGCTACGCGGCGCAGTACCGCGACCTGGTCGAGCGGGTGCGGGCCGCCGAGGCCGTGCTGGGCAAGACCACGCTGGCCGAGACGGTGGCCAAGGGCCTGTTCAAGCTGATGGCGTACAAGGACGAATACGAGGTCGCGCGCCTGCACGCCGAGACGGGCTTCCGCGACCGGGTGGCGGCGCAGTTCGAAGGCGACTACAGGATCCACTACCACCTGGCGCCGCCGCTGATCGCGAAGCACAACGACAAGGGCGAACTGGTCAAGCGCAAGTTCGGGCCGGGCACCATCCACCTGTTGCGGGTGCTGGCGAAGCTGCGCGGCCTGCGCGGCACGCCGCTGGACATCTTCGGCCGCACGGAAGAGCGGCGCACCGAGCGGGCACTGATCGACGAGTACCGCCAGACCGTGCAGGAGCTGGTCGAGCGGCTGCAGCCGGCCAACCACGCCCTGGCGCTGGAGATCGCCGCGCTGCCCGAGAAGATCCGCGGTTTCGGCCATGTGAAGGCGCGCAACCTGGCGCAGGTGCGGCCGGTGTGGCGCGAGCTGATGGCGCGCTGGCGGGGCGAACCGGCCGCCCGCAAGGTCGCCTGATCGGCCGTCCCCGCGCGGGCGGGGACCCGCAGGGCGGGCGGCGCCCGGCCCCCGGCGCCCGGATCCCGCTTGCGGGCCGATGACGCCGGGGTTGCGCGGGCGTGACGGTAGGCCGCTCGGAAGTGATGGGCAGCTTCGAGCCTTCGGGCCCCCCGCATACAATGGTTGTTTGTGCCGGGGGGACCCTCCCCTGCGGCTTTCCAGCTGGAGACACCGTGTTCATTTCTTCCGCCTTCGCCCAAGCGGCGCCGGCCGCCGCGGGCGGCGATATGCAGTCCTCTCTCATGAGCCTGCTGCCGCTCGTGCTGATGTTCGTCGTCCTGTATTTCGTGATGATCCGGCCGCAGATGAAGCGGCAGAAGGAGCACAAGACGATGGTCGAGGCCCTGGCCAAGGGCGACGAAGTGGCCACCGCGGGCGGCCTGCTGGGGCGCGTCACCAAGCTGGGCGACCACCACCTCGGGGTCGAGATCGCGCCCGGCGTGGAGGTGCAGGTGCAGCGCACGGCCGTGGTGCAAGTGCTCCCCAAGGGCTCCATCAAGTAACGGACCCAGCACGGGTGCCCGCGCACCCGTGTCCTCCTGATGAACCGATATCCTCTCTGGAAGTACGCGATCATCGCGGTCGCGCTGCTGATCGGGGTGCTGTACACCCTGCCCAACTTCTTCGGCGAAGACCCGGCCGTCCAGGTCTCGTCCGCCCGCAGCAGCGTTGCCGTCGACCAGACCACCCGCGCCCGCATCGAGCAGGCGCTGGCCCAGGCCGGCATCCAGCCGCTGTCGATGCAGGTCGACGCCAACTCGGTCAAGGCCCGCTTCGAGACCACCGACATCCAGCTGAAGGCCAAGGACACGATCCAGCGCGCCCTCAACCCGGACCCGAACGACGCCGGCTACGTGGTGGCGCTGAACCTGCTGTCCAAGACCCCGCAGTGGATGTCGGCGATCAACGCCGCCCCCATGTACCTGGGCCTGGACCTGCGCGGCGGCGTGCACTTCATGCTGCAGGTGGACATGCAGGCGGCGCTGACCAAGAAGGCGGAGTCCTTCGCCGGCGACCTGCGCAGCATGCTGCGCGACAAGAACGTGCGCCACGCCGGCATCAGCCGCAACGGCCAGGCCGTGGAAGTGCGCTTCCGCGACCCCGAGGCGCTGCGGGCCGGCCGCAACCTCATCGCCGACCAGTTCCCCGACCTGACGGTGGCGGAGAAGACCGAGGGCGACACGACTGTCCTCACGGGGACAATCAAGCCCGAAGCCGCGCGCCGGGTGCAGGACCAGGCGCTCAAGCAGAACATGGTCACCCTGCACAACCGGATCAACGAGCTGGGCGTGGCCGAGCCGATCATCCAGCAGCAGGGCGCCGACCGCATCGTGGTGCAGCTGCCCGGCGTGCAGGACACCTCGCGCGCCAAGGACATCCTGGGCCGCACGGCGACGCTGGAAGTGCGCATGGTCGACGAGAGCACCGAGGGCCGCGCCGCCGAGGTCGGCACCGGCCCCGTGCCCTTCGGCGCCGAGCGCTACATGGACCGCGAAGGCCGCCCCGTCATCGTGAAGAAGCAGGTGATCCTCACCGGCGAGAACCTCACCGACGCCCAGGCCGGCTTCGACAACCAGACGCAGGAGGCCGCCGTGCACCTGACGCTGGACGCCAAGGGCGCGCGCATCTTCCGCGACGTGACGCGCGAGAACGTCGGCAAGCGCATGGCCATCCTGCTGTTCGAGAAGGGCAAGGGCGAGGTCGTGACGGCGCCGGTGATCCGCAGCGAGATCGGCGGCGGCCGGGTGCAGATCTCCGGCCGCATGACCACCAAGGAAGCCAACGACGTGGCGCTGCTGCTGCGCGCCGGCTCGCTGGCCGCGCCGATGGAGATCATCGAGGAGATGACCATCGGCCCGACCCTGGGCGCCGAGAACATCGCCAAGGGCTTCCACAGCGTGGCCTGGGGCTTCGCCGCCATCGTCGCCTTCATGGGCATCTACTACATGCTGTTCGGCGTGTTCTCCGGGGTGGCGCTGGCCGTCAACCTGCTGCTGCTGGTGGCGGTGCTGTCGATGCTGCAGGCCACGCTCACGCTGCCCGGCATGGCCGCCATGGCGCTGGCGCTGGGCATGGCCATCGATTCGAACGTGCTGATCAACGAGCGCGTGCGTGAGGAACTGCGCAGCGGCGCCTCGCCGCAGGCGGCCATCCACGCCGGCTACGACCGCGCCTGGGCGACCATCCTCGACTCCAACGTGACGACGCTGATCGCCGGCGTGGCCCTGCTCGCCTTCGGCTCCGGGCCGGTGCGCGGCTTCGCCGTGGTGCACTGCATCGGCATCCTGACCTCGATGTTCTCCGCCGTGTTCTTCTCGCGCGGATTGGTGAACTTCTGGTACGGCCGGCAGAAAAAGTTGAAGTCGGTATCCATCGGAACGGTCTGGCGGCCGGAGGCCGATGGCGCTATAACCAAGGCCGAGTAGGTAACGCGCGTACGGGTGGATTTAGCATCCCGCAACAAGGACAATAAGCAGTGGAGTTCTTCAAGATCCGGCGGGACATCCCGTTCATGGAGAACGCGCTGGTCTTCAACGTGGTCTCCGTGATCACGTTCGTGGCCGCCGTGTTCTTCCTCGTCACCAGGGGCTTGCACCTGTCGGTGGAATTCACCGGCGGCACCGTGATGGAGGTGGCCTATTCGCAGCCGGCGGACGTGGAGCACGTGCGCCGCACCGTCAGCGCCCTCGGCTACCCGGACGTGCAGGTGCAGAACTTCGGCACCTCGCGCGACGTGATGATCCGCCTGCCGGCGCAAAAGGGCGTCAGCTCCGCGCAACAAAGCGAGCGTACCGTGCAGGCGCTCAAGGCCACGGACCAGGGGGTGACGCTGCGGCGGGTGGAATTCGTCGGCCCGCAGGTCGGCGAGGAGCTGGTGTCCAACGGCCTGAAGGCGCTGGCCATGGTGGTGGCCGGCATCATGATCTACCTGGCGGTGCGCTTCGAATGGAAGTTCGCCGTCGCGGCGATCATCGCCAACCTGCACGACATCGTGATCATCCTGGGCTTCTTCGCCTTCTTCCAGTGGGAGTTCTCGCTGGCGGTGCTGGCGGCGGTGCTGGCGGTGCTGGGCTACTCGGTCAACGAGTCGGTGATCATCTTCGACCGGATCCGCGAAGCCTTCCGGCGCTACCGCAAGCTGACCACGGTGCAGACGATCGACCACGCGATCACCTCCACGATCAGCCGCACCATCATCACCCACGGCTCCACCCAGATCATGGTGCTGTCGATGTTGCTGTTCGGCGGCGCAACCCTGCACTATTTCGCGCTGGCGCTCACCATCGGCATCCTGTTCGGCATCTACTCCTCGGTGTTCGTCGCCGCGGCCATCGCCATGTGGCTGGGCGTCAAGCGCGAGGACCTGGTGAAGACGGAGCGCAAGCGCGAAGGCGATCCCAACGACCCCAACGCGGGCGCCGCCGTCTGAGGCCGCATTGATGCCTGCCGCCACGCCCGCTACCGGATCCGTGCCGCTGGCACGGCAGGCGCGCGAGCGTTTCGTCACGCACATGGAAGGCATGCTGCCCGAGCTGGCGGAGGCCATCCGCGCCTCGCTCAGCGAGCAGATGAACAACGCGGAGAGCAGCCGCGAGATGCAGCAGCGGCGCGACGCGCTGGTGGAATTCGAGCAGTCCTCCACCAAGTGGATCGAGATGGTCGGCAAGGCCTGGCGGCGCGCCATCGTGCCGCCGACGACCACCGCGCGCGCCAGCCTGGAGCTGGCCAGCCTGGAGCTGATCGGCGACGACGTGGTCGAGAACAAGATCCTGTCCTCGCGCCTGGCCATGGCGGTGCAGGAGAAGGCGGTCTGGGAGCTCAACGACCTGAAGATGCGCATCACGCACCTCGAAGGCGGCGAGGAACTCGTGGCCGAGGACGTGCTGCGGCCCGAGGCGCTGGCGCAGGTGCTGGTGGATCAGTGGATCGCCGCGGCGCTGCCGCGCGAGAGCTGGGTGCTGGCCAAGGACGTGATCCAGAAGCACATCGTCCCGCGTGCGCTGGACGGCTACAAGCAGGCCAACGAATTCCTGGTCGAAAGCGGCGTGCTGCGGCACATCGACCTGAAGTCGCGCGTGAAGCGGCCGCCGCGCGGGCCCGGGCGCGGGCCCGCGCCGCAGCAGCCGGGCGAGGCGCCGCCGGCCGACGGCGGCGCTGGCGGCGCCGACATGGGCGGCTACGGCTACGGCGGCTACGGAGATGCCGGCGGGCCGATGGGGCCGGGCGGCGCGGGCGCTGCGGGCGGCTCCGGCGGAGACCCCGGCGCGGCCACCGGTTTCGGCGGTGGCTATGCGGCCGGCGGGTATCCGGCCGGCGGGGGCCAGGCCGGAAGCTATCAGGGCGGCGGCCAGGCAGGCGGCTACCAGGGTGGGGGCCAGGCAGGCGGCTACCAGGGTGGGGGCCAAGCCGGCGGCTATCAGGGCGGCGGCCAGGCAGGCGGCTACCAGGGCGGCGGCCAGGCCGGCGGGTACCAGGGCGGCGGCCAGGCCGGCGGCTATCAAGGTGGGGGCCAGGCCGGCGGCTACGCAGGCGGCGCCCCGGCCGGCGGCAACGCGGGTGCGGGTTCCGGTGGCCCAGGCGGCACTGCGGGCGGCTACGCGGCAGGCGGCACTGCGGGGGGCTACGGCGGCGGCGCTGCGGCGCACGGCTGGGGCCCCGGCGGCGGCCAGCCCGGCGCCGGCGGTGCAGCCGGCGGCTGGGCCCCGGGCGGCGCGCAAGGCTGGGCGCCAGGCGGCGCTGCCGGCGCCGCCAACGGTGCGGCGGGCGCCGGCTACAACGGCCACGGCCCCGGCCCCGGCCCCGGCCCCGGCACGCCGGGCATGGCGGGTGCGCCGGGCGCGGCCAATGGCGCCGCGGCCGATTCCTTCTTCGCGCCGAGCCCGGCCACCGCGGCGGCCGCGGGCGGCGAAGGCGGCGCTTCGGCGACGACCCCGCTGGCCCGTGCGCGGGCGCGCGCCACCGGCGTGATCGGCCAGCTGAAGCGGCTGCTGCGCGACCGGGTGGCGGGCTACGACCCCGGCGCGTCGATGCAGCCTTCACCCTCGCTGGTGCAGGCGGTGACGCACCACCAGACCCAGGTGCAGACGCAGGTGCAGACGCGCCAGCACGAGGCGCTGACGCACGGCGACATCGTCGTGTTCGACGACGAGGCGGTCGAGGAAGTCGCCCTCGACCTGCGGCAGCGCACCCAGCAGCTGAAGCGGCAGGCCGCCACCCACTCCGAGAAGGCGACCATCGAGATCGTGGCCCTGATGTTCCAGGCCATCCTGTCGGAGGAGCGCATCCCGGCGGCCATCCGCGTGTGGTTCGCGCGGCTGCAGATGCCGGTGCTGCGGGTGGCGCTGGCCGAGCCCGAGTTCTTCGGCTCGCTGGAGCACCCGGCGCGCCAGCTGATCGACCGCATGGGCGCCTGCGTGATGGGCTTCGACGCCACCGCGATCAACGGCAGCGCGCTGGAAAACGAAGTGAAGCGGGTGGTGCAGGTGATCGAGCAGTACCCCGAGACCGGCCGCCGCGTATTCCAGCTGGTGTATGACGAATTCCAGCGCTTCCTCGCCAAGTACCTGACCGAGAAGGGCCCCACCTCCAAGCTGGTGAGCGTCGCGCAGCAGGTGGAGCAGAAGGAGACGATGGCGATCCAGTACACCATCGAGCTGCGCAAGATGCTCAACGACGTCCCCGTGCGCGAGGAGATCCGCGAGTTCCTGTTCAAGGTTTGGGCCGAAGTGCTGGCGGTGGCCGCCGTCAAGCACGGGCCGCAGCACGACGAGACGCTGGCGCTCAAGAAGTCTGCCTCCGACCTGGTGTGGGCCGCCAGCGCGAAACCCAATCGCAACGACCGCGCCAAGGTGATCCAGGACCTGCCGGACCTGCTGACGCGCCTGCGCCGCGGCATGACCCTGCTGGGCCTGTCGGCGGCCGAGCAGGAGAACCACATCAAGGTGATCGGCGACACGCTGGCCGACGCCTTCCTGTCCAAGACCGAGGCGATCCCGCATGCGCGCATCGAGGAGATGACGCGCCGCCTCGCGAACCTGGAGGACTTCGTGTCCGACGACTCGGCGGGCGAGCTGCCGCTGGACCAGGAGAGCATCGAGATGATGCTGGGCATCGACGCCTCGATGATCGAGGTGATCAGCGTCGGCGGCTCGCAGCCGAGCGCCGCGATGCTCTCGTGGGCCAACGAGCTGACCATCGGCAACTGGTTCACGCTGGACCACAACGGCCGCATCGCGCAGGTGCAGTACGCCTGGGCGAGCGACCGCCGCCAGCTGCACCTGTTCGCCGCCGGCGACGGCTATTGCTACCTGATGCCGGTGCGGCGCCTGGCCTCCTACCTGCAGGCGGGCCTGCTGGTGCCGACGGAGGAAGAGGCGCTGACGGTGCGCGCCACGCGCGACGCGCTGGCCAAGCTGGACGCCAATCCGGAGCGGCTGCTGCAGTAGGCGGCTGGTGGAGCGCCGGCGAAACCCCAGCGGTGCGCGATAGCGCCGGGGTTCAGGCTCTATCGCCCGTCACCGCCAGCCTGCGAGGATCGCCGGCACACGAGCGGCACCTCGCTGCGCACCTTCAGTGCGCGATCCGGTCCTCCGCGTCGTCGCACAGTTCGTCCAGGATCAGCGCATCCGGCTCGTGCCCGAAGCGCCAGTAGACCATCAGCACGATGATCTTCAGGGCGTCGAGGCAGACGTCGTCTTCCGGCACCGCCATCGCGCGGTCCACCACGATCTCGCGCAGGGCCGGCGGCAGCACGCCGGAGCTTTCGAGGAAGCTGATGAAGCCGAGACATTCGGCGCCCAGCTTGTCCTGCTCGGAGATCGAGAACACGCGCATGCTCGCGTCGCTCGGCTCGGGCGCCCATTCGAGCTCGGATTCGACGTCCAGGCAGACGTTCTGCGCCGCGAGGTTGAGGCCATCCAGCCAGACCAGCGCCTCCTGGATTTCCCCGGCTTCGAAGCCGTGGGCGCTCAGCTTGCGCTCGAGCGCATACGCCTCGGGGCAGGCGTCACCGCGCCAGTAATTTTCGTAGACGAACACCAGCACTTCAAACATGAGCCCCAATCTACACCGAGCAGCGGCCTGCGCGCCATCGGATTTACGTCCGCGTTGCCAAACTGCGTCGTGCGTTTGCGGCTTCAGGCGCTCGCCCGGCGCTGGTAGAGGCCGCCGGGTAGCCGCGCCACCTCGCCCTCGAGTTCCAGTTCGAGCAGGCGGGCCGACAGGCGCGGCGCGGGAATGCCCGTGCGCGCGATGAGCGCGTCGAGGCCGATCGGGTCGTAGCCCATGGCGGCGAGCAGCGGGTCCTCGCGCGCAGCCTCGCGGGCATCGTCCTCGCCTTCCGCTTGCTCGCCGTCCCCGGCCGCGGGCGCCACGACCGCCGGCAGCACGAAGCGCAGGTCCTCCAGCACGTCCTGCGCGCTTTCCACCAGCTTGGCGCCCTGGCGCAGCAGCGCATGGCAGCCGCGCGCGTGCGGGGAATGGATGGACCCCGGGATGGCGAACACCTCGCGGCCGTGTTCGGCCGCCAGCCGCGCCGTGATCAGCGAGCCGGATTGCAGCGCCGCCTCGACCACCAGCGTGCCCTGGCCGAGGGCGGCGATCAGGCGGTTGCGGCGCGGGAAGTTGGCCGCCAGCGGCGGGGTGCCGAGCAGGTATTCGCTCAGGATCATCCCGCGTTCGGCGATGCGATGGGCCAGCTCCCGGTGGCGGGCGGGATAGACCCGGTCCAGCCCGGTGCCGACCACCGCGATGGTGGCGACGGCTTCGGGCGCCGCGCCCTCCAGCGCCCCTTCGTGGGCGGCGCCGTCGATGCCCAGCGCCAGCCCCGAAACGACGGTGACGCCCGCTTCGGCGAAGGCGCGCGCGAAGCGGCGCGCGTTCTCCAGGCCCTGCGGGGTGGCGTTGCGGCTGCCCACCATGGCCAGCGCGCGCGCCGGCGCCGCCGCGATGCGGCCCATGCGGTACAGGATCAGCGGCGGATCCTCGATGGCCAGCAGGGCGGCGGGATAGTCCGCATCGGCGAGGGTGAGCACCTGGCGGTGCCGCGGATCCTGGGCCAGCCAGGCGAGGGTGGCCTCCAGCTGCGGCTCGAAGTCTTCGGGCGGCGCGCGCAGCGACTGCGCCGTCGCGCTGCCCGCCACCCGGGCGAGCGCGCCCTCGCCCTGGGCGAAGATCGCGTCGGGCAGGCCGAAGGCGGCCAGCAGCCGGCGCGCCGTCACGGGGCCGAGCTGCGGGGTCAGCGCGAGGCGCAGCCAGCCGGCCAGCTCGTCGCGCTGCACGGGGTGGCCTTCAGCGCGGGTTGGTCACCCGGTCGCCGACCATCACCGTGTCGGTGATCTCCAGCACCAGCGCATAGGCCAGGTGCTCGAAGGTGCGGAACACCATCAGCAGGCCGCTGCGCTCGTCGGGCAGCTTGATCTCGGCGCGCTCGCGTGGCTCCGAGCGGTCCTGCAGCTGGCGGCCGGACTTGAGGATGGCCATCACGTTGCCGTTCTCCACCCCCTCGGCGGCGCCGCGATTGAGCACCACCACCTGGTTCTGCCCGATCAGCGCCACGGCGTCGCCGTAGACCGAGATGATGTTGCCGTCGACGGCCAGCGCCGGGGCGCGCGGCACGTAGCTGGAAAAGACGCGCGGCGGCTCCGGCAGCAGCCGGTCGCCCACCCGCATTTCTTCCTTGGCGCGGGTGATGTCGATGGTGGCGGGGACGATCGTGTCCACCACCTTGCCGGCGCTGGTGCGCACGGGCTGGACGGATTCGCTGCGCACCAGCTCCGCGCTGCCCAGGTAGGCGGCTTCGTAGCCCAGCACCCGGCTGGTGAGCGGATCGCGCAGCGGCACGGCATTGCGGAACACGCGGAACAGGTCGGCGCGGCGGGAATCGGTTTCCACCAGCGGCGTGCCGGTGCGGCCGCGCACATAGGCGCGGTCGCCCTCGGTGATCAGCACGCGCTCGTCCGGCGCCGAGACGATGCGCGGCGCGCGGTCCAGCAGGCCGGCGTCCTCCACCAAGATCGCCTCGTTCAGGAAGGGCTCGATCACCTGCGGCGGCAGCGTCGGGATCGCCGTGTCGGGCAGGCCGTTGATGCGCACCCGGGGCGAGACGCGCACGGTCTCGACGGCCGGCGGCATGCCCTGCGGCGGCTGGCCGGCGCGCAGGCGCGCCAGGCCGTTGAGCTTTTCCAGGTAGAGCGTCTGGCCAGGGTAGATCCGGTGCGGATTGCGGATCTGCTCCAGGTTCATGCCCCACAGCTCCGGCCAGCGCCAGGGCTGGCGCAGATAGAGGCCGGAGATGGCCCACAGCGTGTCGCCCGGCTTGACGATGTAGGTGTCGGGGGCGTCCGGCGCCAGGTCCGACAGCGGCACGCCGGCCGCGGCCACCTGTTCGGCGGTGGAGCGCTGCCCGGGCGTGATGGGAAAATTCTGCGCCAGGACCTCGGGGGCCAGGCCGCCCCCGACGATCAGCGCGGCTCCGGCCAGGACGCTGCGGCGTGTTGCCAGGCGCTGGGAAGAAGACATCTGTGGTTCGTCCGCTCTTGACAAGTTGCAGCCGATTCTGGGCCCAAGTCCTTGATTGGGCAATGTTTATTCCGTTCGTCGCCGTCCGGCGGCGACAAAAGTGGCGAAAATAGCGACAGTCCCCATCTGTCACTCATGGCCGTCCTCTCGATCCTCACCTACCCCGATCCCCGCCTGCACACCGTGGCCAAGCCGGTGCAGGCTGTCGATGCGCGCGTGCGCGCCCTGATCGCCGACCTGCTGGAAACCATGTACGACGCCAACGGCATCGGGCTGGCCGCCACCCAGGTGGACGTGCACGAGCGGCTGCTCGTGATCGACGTGTCGGAGCAGCGCAACGAGCCGCTGGTGCTGATCAACCCGGAGATCACCTGGGCCAGCGAGGACACGCAGGTCGGCGACGAAGGCTGCCTGTCGGTGCCCGGCATCTACGACGGCGTGGAGCGCTCGCGCGCGGTGAAGGTGCGCGCGCTCGACGCCGACGGCCAGTCGCGCGAGCTCAGCGCCGAGGGCATCCTGGCCGTGTGCATCCAGCACGAGATGGACCACCTGATGGGCAAGGTGTTCGTCGAGTACCTCTCGCCCTTGAAGCGCAACCGGATCAAGACCAAGATGCTGAAGGCCCGCCGCGACACCGAGCGGGTCTGAAGGAGGTCTCCATGCGTTCGCTCGTTCTCGCCGCGGTCGTGGTGCTGGCCGGCTGCGCCCATCCCTGGAACACCGTCGACCTGGCGCCCGGCACCCCGCGCGACGAGGTCATCGCCCGCGCGGGCCCGCCGGCGCGCGTGCTGCCGCTGGCCGGCGGCGGCCAGCGCCTGCAATACACGCTGCAGCCCCTGGGCCGCTATGCCTTCATGGTCGACCTCGACGCCGCCGGCCGCGTGGTGAGCGCGCGCCAGGTGCTCAACGAAGCCGACTTCCAGCGCATCGAGCCGGGCCGCTGGACGCGCGACGACGTCGAGCGCGAGTTCGGCCCGCCGGCGATGATCGACCACGTCACCAGCTTCCGTGGCGACGTGCTCACCTACCGCTGGGCCGAGAGCAACGAGCCGATGTTCTACTGGGTGTACGTGGATCCGAGCGGCATCGTGCAGCGCGCCCATCCGGGCATGGAGTTCATCAACTCGCCGCAAGATCGCGACTGATGCGGGTGATCTTCGCCGGTACCCCGGAGTTCGCCCGGACCGCGCTGCAGCGGCTGCACGCGGCCGGCTTCGCCATCCCGCTCGTGCTCACGCAGCCGGACCGGCCGGCCGGCCGCGGCATGAGGCTGCAGCCCTCGCCGGTGAAGCAGTTCGCGCTGGAGCAGGGCATCGCGGTGGCGCAGCCGCGCAGCCTGCGCCTGGACGGCAAGTACCCGCAGGACGCCGCCGCCGCCCGGGCCGCCATGGAACAGGCGGGCGCCGACGTGATGGTGGTCGCGGCCTACGGGCTGATCCTGCCGCAGTGGGTGCTGGACCTGCCGCGCCTGGGCTGCCTCAACATCCATGCCTCGCTGCTGCCCCGCTGGCGCGGGGCGGCGCCGATCCACCGCGCCATCGAAGCCGGCGACGCCGAGACCGGCGTGACCATCATGCAGATGGACGCCGGCCTCGACACCGGCGCCATGCTGCTGGAAGAGCGCGTCGCCATCGCCGCCGAGGACACCACCGGCTCGCTGCACGACAAGCTGGCGGCGCTGGGCGGGAGCCTCGTCGTGCAAGCGCTGGAGCTGGCGGCCTGCGGCGGCCTGCGGCCGGTGCCGCAGCCGGCTGAAGGCGTGACGTACGCGCACAAGATCGAGAAGCCCGAAGCGGCCATCGACTGGGCGCAGCCGGCCGGGGCGATCGAGCGCCGCATCCGCGCCTTCGATCCCTTCCCCGGCGCCAGCGCGCAGATCGGCGGCGAGACGCTCAAGCTCTGGCGCGCGCACGCGCTGCCCGGGCGCGGCAGCGTCGAGCCGGGCACGATCGTCGCGGTCGACGCGCAGGGCATCGGCGTGGCCTGCGGCGACCAGGGCCGGCTCGAAATCACCGAGCTGCAGCGCCCGGGGGGCAAGCGCCTGGCCGCCGCGGACTTCCTGCGCGGCTTCCCGCTGCAGGCCGGCCAGCGCTTCGGCGGCTGATGTTCTTCCTGCGCGCGATCCACCGCCATCCCGAGTTCCGCCAGGGAATGCGCGCCACCGCGCCGGTGGCGCCCGGCCTGGCAGCCTGGGGCCTCATGACCGGCGTGGCGATGGTCAAGTCCGGCATGAGCGTGGTCGAGGCGGTGGCGATGACGCTGTTCGTCTATGCCGGCAGTTCGCAGCTGGCGGCGATCCCGCTGATCGTCGCCGGCGCGCCGTTCTGGGTGATCTGGACCACCGGCTTCTGCGTCAACCTGCGCTTCGTCGTCTTCAGCCTGCATCTGCGCGACTACCTGATGCACCTGCCGCGCTGGCGCCGGCTGGTCAACGGCTTCCTCACCGCGGACCTGAGCTACGCGCTGTTCACGGGCCGCTACCCGGAACCGGCGCAGGACGCCGAAGGCCGGCTGGCGCAGGAGGCCTACCTGGCCGGCAACTACTTCCTGACCTGGGCGGCGTGGAACGGGGCCAGCCTGGCCGGCGTCGCGCTGGCCAACTGGATCCCGAGCGCCTGGGGCCTGGGCTTCGCCGGCGTGCTGTGCCTGGTCGGCGTGCTCTGTTCGCTGGCCAACACGCGGCTGCGCGTCCTGGCCGCGGTGATCGCGGGAACCGCCGCGGTCGCGGCCTACGCCCTGCCCTTGAAGCTGAACATCGTGGTGGCGATCGCCGTCGCGGTGCTGGCCTGCTTCTGGCTGGAAGGCCGGCGCAGCGCGCCACCGCGGGAGAAGCTCGCATGAACGGCGCGACCGATGCGTGGACGCTGTTCGTGATCGCCGGACTGGCGGGCGTGACGGTGCTGGCGCGCTGCTTCTTCTTCATCCTCGACCGGCCGTGGACGCTGCCGGCCTGGGCCCATCGTGCGCTGTACTACGCGCCGGTGGCGGCGCTGGCAGGCGTGGTGCTGCCCGAGGTGGTGATGGCCGACGGCGCGCTCGTGACGACCTGGCACGACGCGCGCCTGTTCGGCGCGGCGGTCGGGGCGGTGCTGTACTTCTGGCGCCGCAGCGTGATGGCCACGCTGCTGGCCGGGATGGCGGTGTACCTGCCGCTGCACCTGGGGCTGGGCTGGTAGGCCGGAGCTGAGGCGCCAAGCGCGGCAAGCCCAGCGCTGCGTCAACACCGCGCCCGCGCGGCGTTCCTAGAATGGCGGATTCCCCCTTCGAAAGAACACAGCTCATGAACGTCCTGCGCTTCTCCGACCTCTGCGACGAAGGCCGTGCCCGCGGCCGCCGCGTCTTCATCCGGGCCGACCTCAACGTCCCGCAGGACGACGCCGGCAACATCACCGAGGACACCCGCATC
>Ga0255338_1001338_pt1 | contig 47744 bp, 41 predicted proteins | sample MeOH1_35cm_T4_19_FD_203715 | JGI IMG/M metagenome (GOLD analysis project Ga0255338, IMG submission 203715) | Sandy soil microbial communities from University of British Columbia, Vancouver, Canada - MeOH1_35cm_T4_195 | ecosystem: Engineered > Artificial ecosystem > Sand microcosm > Unclassified ...
AAAGACGGCGCAAATCAATCCGCCTACTCCGAGAACGAACCAGAAGGAAAGGTGAATTCCGGGAAGTTCTGCTGAACTCTTCGGAGAGAAAAAATGAAAATTCACTTGGCGGAAGAATGCGGACATGAACCAACCCGCGCTGTACCCGCCAATGGCCCAGAAAGCCACAAAACCAAGGTCGAGTAATCCTGCATATCCAACAACAATATTCAAACCAAGTGCGCAAATTACCCAGACCATCGCTTCGTTGACCGTGGTGGGAGGGAGCCAATTTTGAAAAACCATCTGAGGACCCTCTGGCAATTTGTACATGATGTATGTGTAAAAAACCCAGATGAAGACAGCGACAGCGAGGAAACCTATCGTCCACTTCTTATGGCTTGCACTCTGCTTGAGTGCTTTCGGCTTTCGTTCCAATTTTTTCAGAGTTATCATCTTCATCACACCTTCTCGGTAACGGCTTTACCCAGAAGACCAGTTGGTCTAAAAGCCATAAGGAGAATCAGGATCGAAAATACGACTGTCTGCGACCATTGCTGTCCAAGCCCGATCGGAAGTCCGTCATTGAGGCCCTGGACCAGGCCGATCAGCAATGCCCCCAGAACGGCACCCTGAAGATTGCCGATTCCACCCATCACAGCTGAAGTAAATGCAATAAGACCCAGTTGGTAACCCAAGTTGTAACTAGTCAACCCTCGTGTTTGCTGGAAAAGAAGTCCCGCAGCTCCAGCCAACGCACCACCTAGTGCAAAAGTAAAAGAAATAGTTCGGTCTACGTTGATTCCCATGAGACGCGCAGCATCCTGATCCTGTGCGGTCGCTCGCATTGCCTTACCCTGGCGTGTTCGAGTGACGATCCAAGACATCAGAAGCAATAAAGGAGCAGTGATAGCGAACGACAGCAGGGTTGTGTAAGGGATTCGTACATTCGCAATCATGAAATTACCGGCTGGCAAAACGCTGTTCCAGGTCTTAGGGCCAGATCCGTTCCAGCGAAGACCAATAAACTGCAGAACAAAGGAGACACCTACGGCCGTAATCAGAGGTGCAAGTTTTGGAGCTCTGCGCAGACGTCGGTAAGCAAATCGCTCTATTCCAACATTTATTGTCGCCGCAAATATCATGACCGAGAGGAGGCATGCGAGAAAGACCGCCCATCCCCCTGGTCCGGATGAATCTTTGTTAAACCAGATAGTAATGAAATTGGCCGAAAAGACCGCGCTCAACATAAATAAGTCACCATGCGCAAAGTTAATTAATTCGATAATGCCATAGACCAGTGTGTAGCCCAGTGCAATTAAGGCGTAAAGGACGCCATTGCTCAAGCCGATCAGCGATGCTTGAAAGAATTGAGACGGTGATTTGGCAAAATTTATCCCAAGCCAGAAAAGAATTCCAAGAGCAGCAACAGAACTCAAGGAAAGTTCAAAAAATCGGCGTCGGTCAAGCCGCGCCTGGTAGCCACTGCCTAAAATTGACACACATACTCCTCTAAAACACTGGCCTGGAGGGATTAATAGTAATGCTGAACTTGCAGAACAACGTGAAACTTAAGAAGGGTAAATGGGGCGGGCGATATACGCCCGCCCCATTTCCTAGATGAGACGAAAATCTTGGACTACTTAACTGTCCAAGCCTTAACGGTGGTCTCTGCGCCACCCTTAACTTGCTCGATGGTGATGTCCTTAGCCGATGTATCACCGGTCTTTGGATTGATGACAAGAGCTTTTCCAAGTACCGACAATCCAGCAGGAATGGTAATTCCCTTTCCGGAGAAGATGGCCTTGGTAAGACCCTTACGAGTTCCATCTGACTTTGCAAGTGCGGCCAGGATTACCTGAACAGCAGCTACTCCGTAGATTGGATAAGACCCGACTGGATCGACTTTGTAGGCAGCCTTGTAAGCCTTGATGAACTTGGCTCCTGCACCATTTGGTGAATTCTTAAGCAGAAGTTCAGTTGAAAGACCTGCAAAGGAGAGGTACGCACCGTCAGCCTCTGGCATGGTGTTGAAGTCTGGGTATCCAGTAAATCCATCTGGAGCCATCATCTTCACAACGGTGTTGTCGCCAAGGACCTTGAACTTATCCTTCACGAGTTGTCCGCCATTATTGTCGAAGATTCCGGCAATGTAGACCATGTCCGGATTGAGAGCCTTGACCTTTGTGAAGAGTGCCTCGTAAGAAGACTGCTTTGCATCCCAGCCTTCGCCGTATGCGCCACTTGAAAGGACATTGAGACCCTGCTTCTTGGCTTCAGTCGTAAACGCCTGTGCGACACCTTGACCATAGGTCTGTGTATCGTTCAAGACATAAACACTCTTGATCCCAATTGACTTTGCGAACTGCGCTGCAGCTGCACCCTGAACATCATCAGTTGTGCACACACGTGCGTAGTTACGAGCACCTGTTGGGTAGAAGACTCCTGGCTCGCCTGGATCCCATGTCTTTGTAAGTCCTGGGTTTGTGTTGGCGTTTGAAACCATGGTCATCGCACCACCAGGTGCCTGGTTAAGAATTGGAACAATGATCTTTGCGCAGCCTGAGTTATATGTACCCATGACAGCAACTTCGGTCTTGTTTGCTACGTGTGCCTGGGCATTGGCTGCGCACTTGGCATCATCCCAACCACCCTTGGCCGCAGTTGCGTTATCGTAGATCTTCAACTTGACCGTGTACTTACCGGCCTTGTATTTGATCTGCTTCAAGTAGAGCGCAATTGCCTTGTTAGTTGAATCGTTTGAGTCGAACGATGATCCCTGAAGAGGAAGATCGGTCGAAATTGTTAGAACCTTCGATGCGGCTTGAGCCGCCGAAGTTCCCGCTACTAGTGCGGTAGCGGCCATCGCAACAGCTGCGACGACGCTAATAGCACGATACGACTTCTTCATGTAGTGCCTTCCTGTTTCTTATGTCCCGGGACAGGGAGGGCACGAGATTATCGGGAGGGGGTGCGCTATACAAGGCTTTTACGGCTGAAAGGGCATGAATTATGTATATAACAAAAATGTGATGCGAGTTTAACGCTCAGGCACGGCGCTGGGCGAGATGACCGCTAGCGCGACGTCCTTCATGCTCATCCTTCTGTCCATGGCAGCCCGTTGGATCCACGAGAATGCTTCAGGTTCGCTCAGGTTGAGTGCTGCCATCAGAATTCCCTTTGCGCGATCTATCAGTTTGCGCGTTTCCAGCCGTTCTTGTAAATCAGCCACTTCACTTGCCAGCGACGTCATCTGCTTGTGTCGACTCATCGCAATTTCCATCGCTGGAATAAGGTCTGTAACTGAAAACGGTTTCACCACGTAAGCCATAACACCAGCATCGCGTGCACGCTCAACTAACTCCTTCTGACTAAACGCAGTAAGCATGAGAACTGGTGCGATGTGAATAATTTCCTCAGCTGCAGAAATTCCATCAAGCACGGGCATTTTTACATCCAGTATGGCCAAATCTGGCTTGTTCTCCTTGACGAGATCAATTGCCTCTTGGCCGTTGCTCGCCTGTCCAACAACCTGATACCCAGCCTCAGTGAGCATTTCGACCAGATCCATTCGGATAATCGCCTCATCTTCAGCTACGACGATACGTGCCCCTTTAACTTCTGAAGATGCAGCCCGTGAAGATGTCATGTGCCCCGAGTCGGATTCGAACCGACACTATGCAGTGTTTGAGACTGCCCTCTCTACCGTTGGAGTACCGAGGCGCACTGCATAGTCTAGCGAATAGTGAGGTTAGTACGAATTAATGAGAATTAGCGGTACGCCGGGGCAATCCCACCAACGGCATCGCCCACTCGGTGCACTCGCATTGCATTGGTAGAACCAGGAATGCCCGGCGGAGCCCCTGCCACGATCATGACAAACTCGCCAGATTCGGCTCGACCGGAGTCAAGAAGGACCGCATCAATTTGTTTTACCATTTCATCTGTCGTACTCACAATTGGTGCAAGAAGCGATTCAACACCCCACGTGAGAGCCATGCGATTGTACGTACCAATATCTGGCGTCACCGCCAATATGGGAATTCGAGATCGAAGTCGCGCCATACGTCGTGCTGAATCGCCACTTTTTGTAAAAGCCACTAAAAATTTTGCACCGATAGTCTCGCCCACCTCAGTGGCTGCCCGAGTAATTGCGCCACCCTTCGTCTTTGGAGAATGAAGCAGCGCGTGAATACGATCCAAGCCGCCTTCTTCGGTTCGCTCGATGATACGAGCCATCGTTTGGACTGCCTCTATAGGAAACTCTCCCACGCTAGTTTCACCTGAGAGCATGAGCGCATCAGCGCCATCTAAAACTGCGTTAGCGCAATCAGTAGCTTCAGCACGTGTCGGGCGAGAATTTGAAATCATCGAATCAAGCATCTGGGTTGCAACTATTACCGGCTTGGCGGACTCGCGCGCCAGTTCTACGCAACGCTTCTGGACTAGTGGCACATCTTCAATCGGAAGTTCAACACCCAAATCGCCTCTTGCAACCATGATTCCATCGAAGGCGTCAATGATTCCCTCAATATTCGCAACCGCTTGTGGCTTTTCAATTTTCGCAATGACTGGAACACGTATTCCAACTTCGTCCATAATTTTGTGAACACCAACAATGTCGGCAGCACTACGAACGAAGGAGAGAGCAATAAAATCTGCTCCCGCCTTCAACCCCCAACGGAGGTCATCCATGTCTTTTTCAGAAAGAGCAGGCACAGAGACAGCAACACCGGGCAGGTTTATACCTTTATTATTGCTAACCATTCCCGGTTCAATGACCCTAGTTACGACGTCATTGCCTCGCACTTCCACAACTTCTACCGTGACCTTCCCGTCATCAATAAGAATCCGGTCTCCAGGCTTGCAATCCCGTGGCAATCCTTTGTAGGTCGTGCCTACCCGCTCTTTTGTCCCCTCAACCTCATCCGTCGTAATCGTAAAGATATCGCCGCGAAAAAGTTCATGTGGCCCATCTGAAAATCGGGCAAGACGAATTTTCGGCCCCTGCAAATCCACCAATATGGCCACAGCTTCACCATGCTCCAAAGCGGCCATCCTCACCATATCGAGACGGGCCTGATGCTCCTCATAGCTTCCATGAGACAAATTGAGGCGCGCCATGTTCATTCCGGCAGAGATTAATGCTCGAACTTTCTCCGCAGACTCAACGGCAGGGCCCATTGTGCAAACTATCTTCGCTCGACGCATCTGCCTACCTTAAACCATCATAGGGCGGGCGGTCGGAAGTATCGGAGAAGGAAGTTGAGTCCGACCAACAAGAAATGCATCCACCGAAGCCGCAGCGCTGCGTCCTTCGGCAATTGCCCAGACAATCAGAGATTGACCACGACCCGCGTCGCCGCAAACAAAAACTCCCTCAGTGGACGTTTGATAGTCTTCGCCACGCTTTATGTTTCCTCGTTCATCAAAAGCGACTTCAAGTTGAGTGAGTAATTCGTTCTTCTCAGGCCCTACAAATCCCATAGCTAGGAAGGCGAAATCAGCGTGTAATTCACGCTCAGTACCAGGAATCGACTGAAACTTCCCATCGACAAATTCCGTCTCAACGAGAGAAAGAGCGCGAAGATTCCCATCCTCATCCCCTAAAAATTTCTGTGTCGAAACGGAAAAAACTCGATTGTCCAGTTCTTCGTGCGCGCTCGAGACTCTGAAAATCATGGGGTACATCGGCCACGGTTGAGAACTCGGACGCTCTGCTGTCGGTCGCGGCATGATCTCCAATTGAGTGACGCTCGCAGCACCCTGGCGAATCGCAGTTCCTAGACAATCGGCTCCAGTATCTCCTCCGCCGAGGATAACAACATGTTTGCCATGAACATTGATTGCCGGCTCACTGACTTGACCTAGGCTCTGCAAATTTCCCCAGGGCAAATACTCCATGGCCTGAAAGATCCCATTGAGTTCGCGGCCCTCTATCGGAAGATCGCGCGCTTGAGTCGCGCCTACGGCAAGAATTACTGCGTCATAACGAGTCCTCAATTGTTGGCCACTGACTTCTGCACCAACATCGACTCCCGAACGAAAACGAGTGCCTTCTGCCTCCATTTGAGTGATTCGTCGATCAAGAATTGATTTTTCCATCTTAAACTCAGGAATTCCAAAACGAAGTAGTCCGCCAATTTTTGGAGCGCGTTCATAAACAGCCACAGTGTGACCTGCACGTGTAAGTTGTTGAGCGGCTGCAAGCCCTGCAGGGCCAGAGCCAATAACAGCGACTGTTTTGCCTGTAAGTCGATCAGGTGGGAGCGGTAAGACCTTTCCTGCTTCAAAAGCTTCTTCTATGATTCGAAGTTCCACTTGTTTAATCGTCACCGCAGTTGAATTAATTGCTACAACGCAAGCAGTTTCACACGGTGCTGGACAAAGTCTTCCCGTAAATTCGGGGAAATTGTTAGTTGCATGCAGACGAGCAATCGCCTCACTCTTATCGCCTCGCCAGATCAGATCGTTCCACTCTGGAATCAAATTTCCGAGCGGACAACCTTGGTGGCAGAACGGAATTCCACAATCCATGCATCGTCCGGCTTGTTTCTGCAATTGGTCGAAAGGTTGAGGCTCATAGACCTCTTTCCAGTCTTGTATACGCACATCCACTGGACGTCGGGTAGGTAACTCTCGTGGCGTCATCATGAAACCCTTTGGATCAGCCATTTGCAACCTCCATTACATACTTATCGGATGGAGCTCCTTCGTCTAAGGCCCTCTTTACTGCTTCTAATACACGAGCGTAATCCCGTGGCATGACCATCGAAATTCGAAGTAACGAGGACTCCCAGTCTTCGAGTAATTCAGCAGCAACTTCCGAACCGGTTTCAGCATGGAAATTGGAAACTAGCAAGTGGAGTAAGTCACGTTGGTCGTGCGGCACGGAGACAATGTCAACCATCTCGGTATTAACGAGAGCATGATCTAAATCAAGGACAAATGCCCTTCCGCCTGACATACCGGCAGCAAAGTTCCGTCCGGTCTGCCCAAGTACTATGACAAGCCCGCCAGTCATGTACTCACATCCGTGATCACCAATACCCTCTACAACAGCCGTTGCCCCTGAGTTGCGTACACAGAACCTCTCCCCAACGACGCCTCGAATAAAGATTTCTCCCGAAGTTGCACCGTAACCAATCACGTTGCCTGCGATGACGTTCTCGTGAGAAGAAAATTTGGCATTCTCGCTCGGAGCAAGAATTACTCGTCCGCCAGAGATTCCTTTTGCAACGTAGTCGTTGGAGTCGCCAACAAGTCGCAATGTAAGTCCATGCGGAATGAACGCACCCAAGGATTGACCAGCCGAACCGCGAAGTGTGATGTCAATACAATCCGTCGGAAGTCCCCCGCTTCCAAAGCGCCGAGTTATTTCTGCTCCAAGCATCGTGCCCACTGTGCGATTGACATTTCGGACCGGGAGATCAATCTTCACCTGTTTGCGATTGTTGAGTGCCGAGTGCGACAGTTCGATGAGCTGATTGTCCATAGCAGCATCCAAACCGTGATCTTGATTAATAGTCTGATGGAACGGACCATCTCCTGCCGGCCGAGTAAGTAGTGGAGAAAGATCCAACCCGCTTGCCTTCCAATAATTAACTGCATCCTGAGTTTCCAGCATCTCAATGTGTCCGACCGCTTCTTCTAATGTGCGAAAACCAAGTTGTGCCAAATACTCTCGAACCTCTTGGGCTATGTACTGGAAGAAGGTTTCAACAAACTCAGGTTTTCCGGAGAACCGCTTACGAAGCTCCGGATTCTGAGTGGCAACTCCCACCGGACATGTATCCAAGTGACAGACTCGCATCATGATGCAGCCAGAAACGACAAGCGGAGCAGTCGCAAAGCCGAATTCTTCAGCGCCCAATAACGCCGCAATCACAACGTCGCGTCCAGTTTTTAGTTGACCGTCAGTCTGGACGACGATTCGATCACGGAGGCCGTTGAGCAAGAGCGTCTGTTGAGTCTCGGCTAAGCCAAGTTCCCAGGGTGCTCCAGCATGTTTCAAAGATGTGAGCGGAGAGGCGCCAGTTCCACCATCATGTCCGGAAATAAGGACAACATCAGCATGCGCCTTGCTCACGCCTGCAGCAACAGTCCCAACCCCGACTTCGGCAACTAATTTAACGTGGATTCGAGCATTCTTATTTGCATTCTTAAGATCATGGATTAACTGAGCTAAATCTTCAATGGAATAAATATCATGATGAGGAGGTGGAGAAATTAAACCAACCCCCGGGGTCGAATATCGCACCTTAGCGATCCATGGGTAAACCTTGCCTCCAGGAAGTTGTCCCCCCTCGCCCGGCTTTGCCCCTTGGGCAATCTTTATCTGAATATCATCAGCGTTGACCAAATACTCACTTGTCACACCAAATCGACCGCTGGCAACCTGTTTGATTGCAGAACGCTTCGAATCTCCGTTTGCCAAGGTGACATAGCGTTCGGGATCTTCTCCACCCTCACCAGTGTTTGATTTGCCGCCTAAGCGGTTCATTGCGATTGCCATGGTTTCATGTGCTTCTTGAGAAATGGAACCGTAGGACATTGCACCGGTAGAGAATCGCTTCACGATGCTTTCAACTGGCTCGACATCATCAATGGAAATTGGCGCTCGGACACCGACTCTAAACTCGAAAAGCCCACGTAGCGTCATGAGCGCCTTGCTCTGATCATCGACTTGGCTGGTATAACGTTTAAAGACATCAAACTTCTTGTTGCGAGTCGAATGTTGAAGAGTAAAGACAGTCTCCGGATTGAAAAGGTGTGGTTCGCCTTCTCGGCGCCACTGGTACTCGCCGCCAATCGGCAATCTCTTTGTCCCTGGAACTTCCCCGCCGGGTGGATAGGCAATATGGTGACGTGCAATCGTCTCTTCTGCAATTACATTGAGTCCAACACCGCCCAAGCGCGAGGTTGTGCCCGCAAAATACTCGTCCACCAATTCGTGGGAAAGTCCGATCGCTTCAAAAACTTGAGCGCCCGTGTACGACGCAATGGTGGAGATACCCATCTTGGACATTACTTTTAGGACGCCTTTTCCTAAAGCTTTAATAAGATTACGAACAGCCTTTTCTGGAGTTATGCCGGTGATCACTCCTTGGAGAACGAGATCTTCTGCACTCTCCATTGCAAGATACGGGTTGATTGCAGCAGCCCCATAACCAACCAACACGGCGGCATGATGAACTTCACGAACATCACCCGCCTCGACGATCAATCCGACTTTGGTACGAGTCTTTTCGCGAATCAAATGGTGATGTACTGCTGCGGTAAGAAGAAGTGAAGGAATTGGAGCATTGTCGGCGTCTCCGTCTCGATCAGAAAGAACGATAAGACGCGCCCCTTCAGCAATCGCCTGGGAAACTTCAACACGGATCTCATCTAGTCGCTTTCGGAGCGATTCTCCATCACCTGCAATTGGAAAAAGTCCACGGACGATGTGCGCTGCAAATCCTGGGTGGTCGCCATCGGCGTTTACGTGAATGATCTTTGCCAATTCGTCATTGTCGATCACCGGAAAATCCAGTTGAATTTGCCGACAAGATGCAGGACTCGGATCAAGAAGATTGTGTTCTGGGCCGATGGCACCAGCTAGGGATGTGACCAGCTCTTCTCTAATCGCATCAAGCGGTGGATTGGTAACTTGCGCAAATAATTGTGAAAAATAGTCAAATAGAAGTCGTGGTCGCTCGGAAAGGGCAGCGATTGGAGAGTCCGTCCCCATTGAACCAAGTGGCTCGGCACCATTTCTGGCCATGGGAGAAATGAGTATGCGAAGTTCTTCTTCAGTATATCCAAATGCACGCTGTCGACGGATAACCGAGGAGTGCGGATAAACAATGTGCTCTCTAGCCGGTAGGTCAACAAGTCTGACCATTCCAGCGTGTAACCACTCACCGTAAGGAGCAGCGTTTGCCAATTCCTCCTTTATTTCCTCATCTTCAACAATTCGGCCTGCTTCAATATCGACCAAGAACATCTTGCCGGGTTGTAATCGACCTTTACGAATAATCCGCTCAGCGGAAATATCAAGTACACCTACTTCGCTCGCGAGAATGACTAGACCGTCCTCGGTCACCCAGAAACGAGATGGCCGTAACCCGTTTCGATCGAGTACTGCCCCAACTTGATTGCCGTCGGTAAAAGTCACACAGGCAGGACCGTCCCATGCTTCCATGAGCGAAGCATGGAACGAATAGAAATTCTTTCTGTCCTCTGACATCGATGCATGGTTCTCCCACGCTTCAGGAATCATCATCAAAATAGAGTGCGGGAGCGAGCGCCCACCTAGATACAGGAGCTCAAGAACCTCATCGAATGAGGCTGAATCGCTTCCATGTATATCGACAATCGGGAAGATCCTTGAGATGTCACCTTTGAACAGATCGCTCGCAAGCAAAGCTTCACGTGCGCGCATCCAATTTCTATTTCCCTTGACGGTATTAATTTCACCGTTGTGTGCAATAAAACGGTAGGGATGCGCCAACGGCCACGATGGAAAAGTGTTTGTGGAGAAACGAGAATGGACTAGGGCAAGCGGGGAAACCACTCGCTCATCAGAAAGATCTGGGAAAAATACTTCGAGTTGACCGGTAGTCAACATCCCTTTGTAAACGATTGTCTGGGAGGAGAGCGATGGAAAGTAGAGATCCAGGGAGTGCTCGGCCCTTTTGCGGAAACAGAAAGCCAGGCGGTCAAGCTCCATTCCCGACTCTCCAGCCTTGCCAGCAAGGAAGAGCTGACGGAAGGTCGGCATGACGGACAGTGCAGTCTTACCGAGTGTTGAGGGATCAATGGGAAGCTCACGCCATCCCAAAATCTCAAGTTGTTCTTCGGATGCCAATCGTGCAAGTTCTTCCTCGAAAACTAAATCTTTGGAGATAAAGGCAATTCCAGTCGCATACGAACCAGGCTCCGGGAGTTGGAATGGAAGAACCTCGCGAAAGAACTTGTCAGGAATGCGAATCAATATGCCCGCACCGTCTCCGCTATCCGGTTCAGCCCCTGACGCGCCTCGATGCTCAAGATTGCGCAGGGCTGTCAGCGCCTTCACGACAATCTCGTGAGTGGCAACTTTGTTCAGTGTCGCAACCATCGCTACACCACATGCATCATGCTCAAAGGCTGGATCGTAAAGGCCCTGCGCTTGCGGAAAACCCGACAGACCTGGCATGAAATATCGCTCCTGTTGTCCAGAAAGAAGGGACAACAGTGGCCCAATAAGAATGTACATCACCCCACGCAGCGTGCCGTAGAGGGGAAATCCTACCAGTGGCTCAGATTGGCTAAATCCCAGCCATGTGAACTAACTGACCAATCCCTGCCGTTATGGCCATACCCAAGCTTCCACCAAGAAGGACTCTGAGGGTAGGAAGAAGAACAGCACTCCCAGATGATTTGGCACTCATCACGCCGGTGATCACGAGGCCAGCCAGAGCAAACCCAACAATGCTCCATGCCTGCGTACCCGGGGTCGGAGCGAAGGCGCCAGCGAAAGGAATGATGCCTCCCAGGATGAAACTTGAAGCCGAAGCGAGAGCTGCTTGGACTGGTCTTGCCCTCGTATGGGGGTGCTGGCCCAATTCATCACGTAAGTGGGCAGTCAATGGATCCCTCTCGTGCATTGCTACAGCCACTTGATGAGCCAATTCTGGAGAAAGTCCTCGGTCAATATAAATGTGGGTGAGTTCGAGTAATTCCAATTCTGGGGAAGCTGCGAGATGCTCTATCTCTAACAATCGGTCCGATTTTTCTATGTCATTCTGGGAACGAACCGAAATGTATTCGCCGACCGCCATGGACATCGCGCCTGCAACTATTCCTGCAATGCCGGCTGTAATAAGAAAATCATTCGCACTGGCGGCAGATACACCAATCATGAGACTCGCGGTTGAGACTAATCCGTCATTTGCACCAAGAACTGCAGCTCGTAACCATCCAGCCCTATGGGTTCGGTGCTCCATGTTTCGTTTATAAATTTCCTCTAAACTCATGTAACAACTCTATATCACCAGTCGCTTGAAATCGCCCCGTGTTTTCTGTAAGAACGGCCACGGCGCCAAAAAAGATATCCGGCACTTACACCTACTACAACGCTCACCCAAACATTGACTCTCAACCCTGCGATCGTGTGCGCATTGTCAATACGCATAGATTCAATGAAGAAGCGACCTACGCAATATGCCGAAATATAAAAGAGAAATCCCTGTCCAGGTTTGAACTTGCGTTCGAGAACGATAATCAAAAAAGCTACAAGAAGGCACCAGAGTGCTTCATAAAGAAAAGTAGGTTGAAAAGTTTGAAAAGATTCATATCCGACCGGTCTGGAAGCCACTGGTATTTCAAGGCCCCACGGTAATGTCGTTGGTTTGCCGAAAAGTTCTCCATTAAACCAATTGCCAAATCGACCAATCGCCTGGGCGAGCAGCACTCCGGGTGCTAGAGCATCGGCAAATTGCGCAAATGAGAGCATTCCCAGTCTGCCTTGACGTTTCAATCTCCCGTGCTGCCTCCACGCAACAAACGTCCCTAGCGCAATTGCTCCCCAAATACCCAGACCTCCCTGCCAAATTTTGAATGCATCGAGTGGGTGCCCCTGTGCACCAAAGTATGCATCAGGGGAAGTGATGAGATGGTAAAGACGGCCACCGATTATTCCTGCAGGCACTGCCGCGATGGCAACGTCAGAAACTACATTCTTCCCTCCGCCTGCGCGTCGATATCGTCGATCACCAAGATAGATTGCAAGACCAATACCTGTAACTATGAACAAGGCATAGAAATGAATTGTCAAAGGTCCCACACCAATTTCAGAAATAGCAGGCGTAGGAATTGAACGGAACATCAGAAGATACTATTTTCCTTCAACAGCTGCGGCGAATCCCGCTGCATCAAAGTACTGTGTATTTCGATCGATCGGTTTTCCGTTTACAAATACAGTTGGAGTGGAATTTATGTTCTTAGCCGCGCCATCATTCGCCACGTCATTGACCCAACCTGTATACGTTCCGTTATTGACGCAACTCTTAAATCTACCGGAGGAGAGACCCGCTTCTGCTCCGGCGCTAATAAGTCCTGCATTAGACCATACTCCGCTGTTCTCAGTTCCTTGCGTCTTATAAAGGTATGAGTGAAATTGAAGGAATTTTCCTTCATCCGCAGAACAAGCAACTGCGTTGGCTGCCAGAATTGACTCCGGGCCGATGAATGAGAGGACATGGAAGACAACCTTCGCTTTCTTTTCAGTGATTATCTTCTTGATGTAATCGCCGTTTGTCGCCTCAAACTGCTTGCATACTGGGCATTGAAGATCTTCCCAAAGATCAATTTTTGGCACGTCTTTCAAGTCGCTATTGAAGACAATTCCATAACCATCAGCTTTGGAGACACTCGACGGAACAGCACTATTTGAAGCCTTGTTCCCCATCACGGAAAAGATGACACCAACAGCAAGTACGAACACAACCATGCCAATCACGATGTATTGCGTGATCTTGTCTCCACCAGATTGCTTAGCCATTGACCATCCTCTTTCCGATTCGGATTCCCTCGTTAGGACTTTTAAGTACGCGACAATCAAGTCGAAGGGTACCGAAAATATCAGGACAAAAAGAGAATCTCAGCGAAAACCCAGGCTGATGTGACATGAACGGCACTCTTAGCGGCCCTCACGAACCCCTAAGGCAAGTTCCTTGGCCAATGCGCCGATTGCCTCCAATCCCTCTTTGTGGCTCTTTGCATCCAATAGAGCCTTGATGAAAGCTGATCCCACAATCACGCCATCTGCAAAGCCGGCAACATGTCGGGCCTGATCACGAGTCGACACTCCCAAACCGACTGCTACTGGAAGATCAGTCGTGTTTCGGATGCGCGAAACTAGATCTTGCGCACCAGAAGACATTGTGGCCCTCGCGCCCGTAACTCCCATCAAGCTGGCCGCATAAACGAACCCTGAGCACTTCGCCGTCACTGCCGCAATTCGCTCCTGCGTTGAGCTCGGAGCAAGGACATAAATGGTATTGACGCCTGCCTCTGATGTTGCAACCTTCCAGGGTCCAGATTCTTCAATTGTTAAATCCGGAGTGATAACTCCCGAACCTCCGTTTGTCGCAATTGCCTTGGCGAATGCATCTACTCCATAACGCTCTATTGGATTCCAATAAGTCATGACGACCGTCGGTAGCCCGGCATCATGAGCGAACTTCAGAGTTGAGAGAACTTCGGCTGCACCAGTGCCACCTCTGAGAGAGATGTCGGCCGCTTCTTGGATTGTTGGACCGTCCATCACTGGGTCGCTGTATGGGAAGCCAATCTCAATGGCATCCACTCCCGCTTCCGCCAACGTGGCAATCGCGTCTTTGCATTTTTGCGCCGATGGAAATCCAGCAGGCAAATACGCAATAAGCGCAGCACGATTTTCGCCACGAACCTTGATTAAGAGGTCTTCAAGCGGAGTGGACATCATAACTCGATCTTAAAATAATCAGCGGCTGTAGCAACATCCTTATCGCCACGTCCGGAGAGATTCACAAGCAATACTGCATCAGGGCCAAGTTCTTTGCCGATTTGCAGCGCGCCAGCTAGAGCATGCGCACTTTCAATTGCGGGAATGATTCCCTCAGTACGCGAAAGAAGGCTAAACGCCTCCATGGCTTGGTCGTCATTGATCGCACGATATTCAGCTCTGCCAATATCGTGGAGGTACGCATGTTCAGGGCCTACACCTGGATAATCCAGTCCGGCCGAAATCGAGTGAGACTCTATGGTCTGGCCATTTGAATCCTGCAAAACATAAGAACGCGTACCGTGCAAAACACCTACAGTGCCACCCGATATGGTCGCGGCGTGACGGCCCGTCTCGATCCCATCGCCTCCGGCTTCTAGCCCAATGAGGCGGACTGATGCATCAGGAATGAAAGTATGGAAGATTCCTATCGCGTTTGAACCGCCGCCAACGCAGGCGAGTACAGCATCAGGTAATCGTCCAACTATTTCCAATACTTGTGCGCGCGCTTCTTCCCCAATGATCTTTTGGAAATCGCGGACGAGGGTCGGGAAAGGATGCGGCCCAGCGACTGTGCCAAGTAGGTAGTGAGTGGAATCAACGTTAGTAACCCAATCGCGCATCGCCTCATTGATGGCATCTTTGAGAGTTCGTGAACCTGTAGTTACAGGAATCACGTCAGCGCCCAGTAATTTCATTCGAGCAACATTGAGTGCTTGACGACGAATATCCTCTTCGCCCATGTATACGACACATTGGAGACCAAAGAGTGCTGCCGCCGTTGCCGATGCCACTCCGTGTTGCCCTGCGCCTGTCTCAGCAATAATCCTTTTCTTTCCCATGCGCTTAGTAAGCAACGCTTGTCCCAGGACGTTATTGATCTTGTGACTACCGGTGTGATTAAGATCTTCACGCTTGAGCAGAATGCGCGCCCCACCTGCATATTCTGCAAATCTTTTTACCTCTGTGACAATGCTCGGACGTCCCGTATAAGTGAGATGAAGATTCGTAAGTTCATTTTGGAAATCGGGATCATTGATCGCAGAATTGTGTGCTTGCTCGAGTTCATTCAAGGCGCCAATGAGAGCCTCCGGAACGAATCGCCCGCCATAAGGGCCAAAGTGCCCGATAATTTCTACATCACTCATAAGAACGCTAACCCTACTCTCGACCTAAGAGTGCACGAAGCGCGGCGCCTGGATCAGATCCCCGAACCAATGCTTCACCCACGAGAACCGCATCAGCACTGTTTCTCTGAGCGAATATCACGTCTTCTCTCGATGTTATGCCTGATTCTGCTACGCGTACAATTTCCTGCGGTATTAAGGGAAGTAAATGGGCAAAAACCGCGGGGTCTACTCCCAGAGTTTTGAGGTTTCGTGAGTTTACTCCAATAATCTCGGGCGATATTTGCAGTGCACGTTCCAATTCCTCTTCAGTATGGACCTCAATGAGAGCGCGCATTCCTAGAAGAGAAGTGAGTTCCATAAATTCTTGAAGTTCAGATTGCGATAGCGCAGCGACAATGAGAAGAACTATATCCGCGCCGTGCGCTCGTGCCTCGTAAAATTGATATTCATCCACCATAAAATCTTTGCGAAGAAGTGGGACAGTCACCGACTCGCGAACTGCAGAGAGGTCGGCAAGGGATCCCCCAAAACGACGCCCTTCGGTCAGTACGCTCACTACCGCCGCCCCCGCTTCTTGATAGATCCTTGCTAATCCTGCGGGGTCGGAAATTGAAGCAAGGGCGCCCTTGCTCGGAGACGACCGTTTCACCTCGGCAATAATCGAAATTGCACCATCTAAGGAATCACTCTTGGGGCTTTTGAGGAAAGGAAGCGGGTTGAGGGCAGGTTGAATTCTCGCAATACGCTCATCCAGTTCTGTCCTGGGTCTCTTTCGCGAGAGCAAATCTTCTCGTACTCCGAGGATAATCTCTTCTAGGACGCTCATTGCTCTGACTCCGGAGGAAGGGTTGGATCAATGCCATGGTCCAATGCATTCCAGGGAGATAGGTCTCTGGGACTTCGCTCATAACGCGATGGAAGTTTTGCAATTCGACGGAATATGAAGAAGGAAAGAACCGCGACAACGAGAAGAATAAGGCCCGATTGAGTCATGAGAGGTGTCTCAGTTCGTTGGCCGCTGCGATAGCACCGAGGACGGCTGCAGCTTTATTCATCGTCTCTTGGTTCTCTGTCTCTGGATCTGAATCAGCGACAATGCCTCCGCCGGCTTGAACATATGCTTTCCCATCACGAAGCACAGCGGTGCGAATCGCTATGCACATATCGATATTTCCGGTGAAGTCAATGTAGCCAATTGCTCCCCCGTACAGACCACGCCGGGTTTTCTCAAGTGACTCAATAATTTCCATAGCCCGAGGTTTCGGCGCACCTGAAAGAGTCCCAGCGGGGAAAGTCGAAAAAAGGGCGTCGATCGGCGTTGACGTCTTTGCCAACTCCCCAGTGACAGTAGAGACAATGTGCATGACATGTGAAAAACGTTCAATCTGCATGAACTCAACAACTTCAACAGTGCCAGGAATGCACACTCTCCCCAAGTCATTGCGCCCCAAATCCACCAACATCAAGTGTTCTGCGCGTTCCTTGGGGTCGCTAAGGAGTTCTTCGCCGAGGCGATGATCTTCTTCGGGTGAAGACGAACGCGGTCGTGTGCCAGCGATTGGGTGAATCATGACCTCGCCATCCGTGACCTTTACGAGCGCTTCCGGACTGGAGCCAACGACATCAACCCCGTCCCTCAACCGGAGCAAATACATATATGGGCTTGGATTGTGGAGCCTGAGCATGCGGTACACATCCAACGCGTCAGCTTCGCAGTCCATAGAAAATCGTTGTGAAAGAACAATTTGAAATGCCTCGCCAGCGACAATCTCATCCTTTGCTCGCCCAACATTGGCTCGGTGATTATCCGCGGTTGTATGCCGTGTATAAATAGGATTCCTATGCGACTCAAGGTTTGCTAAAAAGCCAGGCAATGGGGCGAGTAGATCCGATTGCATTTTGTCAAGATGTTCCTGTGCTCGATGCCATGCTTCATCTATTCGATCATTGCTGCCATCCCAATTGATCGCGTTAGAGATCAGAGTAATTGTTCCATCACTGTGATCAAGAACGGCCAAATCCCCCGTTAGCATAAAAGTGAGATCGGGAAGAGGCAGGTCCTTCTCGGTCAAATTCGGCAACTTCTCCAATGAACGAACACAGTCGTAACCCATATAACCAACGAGGCCGCCAGTGAGAGGAGGAAGAGATGCAATACGAGGAGATCGAAGATGGGATGCAGAAATTCTCAGAGCATCAAGTGGTGGCATGTCGGTAGGCGCACCAACCGGAACGTTGCCTTCCCAGAATGCTCTTCCGTCCTTTTCAGTCAAGGTTGCTTCGCTATTCACTCCAATAAACGAGTAACGCGACCAAACGCCACCATGTTCGGCAGATTCCAGAAGAAACGTTCCAGTACCGTTCTTCGCTAGTTTTCGATAAACCCCTAGCGGAGTCTCGCTGTCGGCAAGCAACTTACGAAAGACCGGAATAACGTTATAGCTCTTGGCGTAATGGCGAAAATCTTCAATCTTCATGAATTTTCCAACTCAATATTGTTGTGAAAACAACTCTTTGCACCTGTGTGACATGCCGCCCCAGCCTGAGTCACACGCAGGAGAAGGGCGTCCCCATCACAATCCACGTCAATTGAATGAACAGTTTGCGTATGTCCTGACGTTGCCCCTTTAATCCATAGTTCATTTCGACTTCGGCTCCAATAGGTCGCTCTCCCCGTCGCGATGGTGGTGGCCAACGCTTCTCGATTCATCCAAGCCAGCATCAGAACTTCACCAGTCGAAAAGTCCTGCGCAATTGCAGCCACAAGTTCATTTGAGTCTTTGAGCAACTCTTCGACATTGGTAGGCAATCGTGTGATATCGGACATGTTGTTATTCTGCCCTATTGATTACGAGTCATGCGAATGGAATAACCACGCTGGCTCAAAAATTGCTTCACATCGCCGATTCGATGTACTCCGAAGTGAAAAACACTGGCGGCAAGGAGCGCATCTGCACCGGCATCAAGTGCGGCAGCAAAATCTTCCAACGTCCCGGCTCCCCCGCTTGCAATCAAAGGAACTCTTGAAATCGCCCGAACTGCCTGAATCATTTCAATGTCATAACCCGCTCTAGTCCCGTCTGCGTCCATGGAATTGAGCAGTATCTCTCCAACTCCCAATAAACATGCCCTCTCTACCCATTCGATAGCATCAATGCCTGCTCCTTCACGTCCACCGTGTGTCGTCACTTCAAAACCAGAGTGAGTCGAAGCCCTCCGCGCATCGACAGAGAGCACAAGGACTTGGGAACCAAAAGCATCGGAAATTTCCGCGATCAATTCTGGTCGCGCAATGGCAGCAGTGTTTATTGAAATCTTATCTGCACCTGCCCGCAGCAATTGATCAACATCCTTTACGGATCTCACTCCACCGCCAACTGTCAAAGGGATGAAAACTTGATCTGCAGTCCTTCCGACCACATCCAAGGTCGTCTCTCGGCCAGCGCTACTTGCTGAGATGTCAAGAAAGGTAAGTTCGTCCGCACCTTCATTGTCGTAAAGAGAAGCCATTTCAACTGGATCGCCAGCATCAACCAAGTTAGAGAAATTAATTCCTTTAACAACTCGGCCATCAGTCACATCGAGGCAGGGAATGATTCGTACAGAAAGTGTCATCGCTTCGAGACTTCCAGCGCTTCCTTGAAGGTAAACGCGCCTGCGTAGAGAGCTTTGCCAACAATCGCTCCTTCAATGCCAATCGGAATGAGTTCTACAAGCGCAGCAATGTCTGCCAAAGATGAAATTCCACCACTCGCGACGACAGGGCGATTAGTCGCAGCACAAACAGATTTCAGTAATTCCACATTTGGACCAGTCAAAGTTCCATCACGTTCGACATCAGTAACGATATATCGGGCACACCCATCGCGGTCTAGCCGCTCGAGTGCTTCGTAGAGATCTCCGCCCTCCTTCGTCCACCCGCGAGCGGCAAGGATCCGCCCGCGTACGTCAAGACCAACCGCAATTCGGTCGCCATACTGTCCGACGACTCGCGAAGTCCATTCTGGATCCTCCATTGCAGCTGTACCGAGATTTACTCTTTTACAACCTGTCGCCAGCGCCCTCGTGAGTGTCTCGTCGTTGCGAATCCCACCAGAAAGTTCAACATCAATATCCAATGTAGCAACGACCTTAGCCAATAATTCCGCATTACTTCCGCGTCCAAAGGCGGCATCCAAATCCACCAGATGCAACCACCGAGCGCCAGCATTTTGGAAGTCAAGAGCGACCTCTAATGGATCTCCATAAATAGTCTCTTGGGTGAGTTCGCCTTGCACAAGTCGAACAGCGCGACCGTCTTTGACATCCACAGCTGGAAGTAACTCAAGGGCTGTATTTCTCATAGGGAACGAGTCCAATTCTTTATTAATGCCAACCCGGCTTTACCGGACTTCTCGGGGTGAAACTGCGTCGCACTGACAGCGCCATCCTCAACGGCGCTTACAAATCGCTCTCCATATTCTGACCAACTTGTGGCAGCCCCAACATCTGCCTTTGCAGCGTAGGAGTGGACGAAATAAAAAGCCTCATCTTCGATGCCTCTAAAAAGCCCAGAATTATGTGGAACAGCAACGGTATTCCAGCCCATATGTGGCAGGACAGGTGACTCAATTCGGCTCACAGAGCCTGACCAAATTCCCACTCCCTTGGTCGGGCCGGCATGATCACGTGATGGCTCAAGGCCTTCTGAAAAGAAAATTTGCATTCCGATGCAAATTCCAAGAGTTGGACGATCTCTTTTTTTACGTTCTCGGATGATTTCATCGCCGCCAACACCGAGGAGTCCGCTCATGCAGGATTGAAACGCACCTACACCCGGAACAACTAACCCATCTGCTTCCAAACAAATTTTGGAATCCGCGGTGACAATTACTTCCAACCCACTAGTCGAAAATGCACGTAGGGCAGAACGCAAATTTCCGGATCCATAGTCAAGAATTGCGATCAAAGAGAGCCCTTTGTCGAAGGCACGCCCGCAACTCGGCCGTCCACAGAGACTGCGTCTCTCAGGGCTCGTGCCACTGCTTTAAACTGTGCCTCGAAGACATGATGAGCGTTTCTGCCCTCTAGCACTCGAATATGAAGAGCGATATGCGCTTCAGCAACAATCGACTCCCAGATGTGGCGTCCCAAGGTTGTATCAAAGGTGCCGATCAGTTCGACAATTTCAGGCTGGCGATGGACTAGATACGGCCTCCCCGAAAGATCAACCGCAGCCTGAACAAGTACTTCATCCAACGGAACGATGGCATCGCCAAATCGACGTATTCCGGCCTTGTCCCCCAGGGCTTCTCGTAGCGCCTGGCCAAAAGCCAATGAGGTGTCCTCAACGGTATGGTGAGAATCAACATCGACATCACCTTGGGTTTTCACCCGCAAATTAAATCCTGAGTGTTTCCCTAGTTGGGCCAACATATGGTCGAAGAAAGGGACGCCCGTCGCAATATCTATGTTTCCGACGCCATCAAGATTGAGCTCGACGAGGACGTGGGATTCTTTAGTGCTTCTTTCGACATGGGCTGTTCTCACTTGCTGCCTCCTAGGGATGTGCTTAAAGCATTGAGGAATCGTTCATTTTCTTCTTCAGTACCAATTGTCACACGTAAATATCCTGACAAGCCAACATCACGGACCAAGACTCCTTGGTCCAAGAGTGAGCGCCAGACCTCGTGTGACGATGGAACGGTAAAGAGGAGGAAATTCGCGCTACTTGGGATGACATTGGCGCCTAACTCCTGAAGGCCTTTTACCATTCTCTCGCGAGCTTGGATCAGCTTCTCGACAGATTCAAGTAATTCATCTCGAAAATCTAGTGCGACCATGGCGACTGCCTGGGTCAACGCACTGAGGTGATAAGGCAATCGGACAAGTTGCATTGCATCCACAACCATAGGATCGGCCGCCAGGTAACCAAGCCGTACGCCTGCAAATGCAAAAGCTTTACTCATTGTTCTAATAACAACGAGATTCGGAGACGCGGCGAGCAAGGTAATTGCCGAGGGCTCGGCTGAAAATTCTGCGTATGCCTCGTCAATAATCAACAATCCCCCAACCGTTCTCGTTGCTTGAGCCAGAGTCATGATTTCAGGGAGAGGGATGGACGTTCCCGTAGGGTTATTTGGGGTAGTAAGAAAAGTTAACGCAGGTCTCTCACTGGTTATCTGCTCACAAGCAAGAGCGATATCGACTGAGAAGTCATCTCGTCGCATTCCGGATACCCATGGTGTTCCTGTCACCTTCGCAATGAGGGGGTGCATGGAATAAGAAGGCGTAAAACCCAATGCTTTCCCGCGTCCAAACGCCAGGAGTAGCGATTGGATGATTTCATTACTGCCGTTTGCCGCCCAGATTTGTTCTGCATTCAAGGATAGATGTGAACGTTCGTTGAGGAACTGCGCGAGTCCAGCACGAAGATGCAAAGCGTCGCGATCAGGATAACGATTAAGAGATTTCGAAACTTCTTCAACTCGCTTTGTAATCGCCTCCACGAGTGCGGGTGACGGCGGGTAAGGATTTTCGTTTGTATTAAGGCGTGCGAGGGAATCCACTTGTGGGGCTCCATAAGGTGAAAGTGCACGAAGATCCTCACGAAGTGGTAGCCACTCTGGCCACTTCGGACTCATAGCTCTTCCAGACGGGCAGACATCGCTTCCCCGTGAGCGGGAAGATCTTCTGAGTTTGCCAGTGTTATCACGGTCGGTGTGATATCTCTAAAGGCTGATTCATCGTATTCAATGAAGTGAAGTCCTCGTAAAAAGGATTGGACTGACAAGCCACTTGAGTGGCAAGCGCAACCGCCCGTCGGCAAAACATGATTGGAGCCGGCGGAATAATCACCGAGAGAAACCGGAGAAAATCTGCCGATAAAGACTGCTCCGGCATTACGAATCTTCAAGGCATCTCGTTGTGCATGAGCGGTATGAATTTCTAGATGTTCTGCTGCATAAGAATTTACGACGTCTAAGCCCTGTTCGACGGAGTCGACTAGGACTATCGCCGACTGGGTACCGGATAACGCTTCTGCAATGCGCGCGGAATGTCTTGTCTTGGGTATCCGAATACGAAGTTCTAAAGCAACACTCTCTGCCAATTGTGGCGATGTTGTCACGAGAACAGCTGCGGCAATAGTGTCATGTTCGGCCTGGCTCATCATGTCTGCTGCAATATCGGAGGCGAAAGCCGTGTCATCTGCAAGAATTGCAATCTCGGTTGGCCCTGCTTCGGCATCAATGCCCACGACTCCACGAAGAGCACGCTTTGCTGCAGCCACATAGATATTTCCGGGGCCCGTGACCATGTCGACGCTCTCACAAAGATCTTCCATGCCATAAGCAAAAAGTGCGATCGCCTGCGCGCCGCCAATAGCGTAGACCTCAGAGATTCCAAGAAGTGCGCAGGTAGCAAGAATTGTCGGGTGGGGCATTCCGTTAAAATCACGTTGAGGCGGGGAAGCAACTGCAATGCTCTTCACCTCAGCAATCTGCGCGGGAACCACATTCATGATGACGCTACTTGAATAAACAGCACGTCCACCCGGAACATAGAGACCAACACGATCAACAGGAATCCATCGCTCGGTAACCGTTCCACCCTCAACCACGACTGTCTCGGTCTCATCGCGTCGCTGGCTTTCGTGGACGATCCGTATTCTTGCAATAGAAAGTTCGAGGGCTGTGCGCACGTGAGGATCCAAATTCTCCAATGCATTGTCGATGAGTTCCTGAGGTACACGGATCGAGGTCGGCTTGATTCCGTCAAATTCTTGACACAAATCCAACAAATCCGATTCAGAACCAGTTGCTACTCGATGCAAAATGGGCGCAATAAGAGTCATCGCTTCTGTGACATCCAGGCTCGCGCGAGGAAGTTCGTCTCTGTACTGTGCCTTCGTCAGAGAACGACCGCGAAAATCAACGGTACGCACCATTCACTCTGCCCATTTCTATCTCGGCCCACTTCACCTTTGAAGGGGCCATATGACCTGTAGGAGTTTTCCTGAGGCAAGTCTAGAGGTTCGTGTTGAATGACGAACCCGTATTTTTGGGCCAACGCCGTTTCAGTTAATGAGACTTAGACCAAACAATTCGGACCCAGGATTTCCTTCAGGTCTGCGCTCAAACTGGGCGAGGCCGTCACTCGAGCGTCTAGTTTCATCTCAGTACTCTTACCCTGATCATCCAATTGGAGATGCACATCGCGATTGCCTGGGTGCGTCCGTAAAATCTCTCTAAGGCGGTCCACGATAGGTGGAGTGCATTGAGCTATAGGCATTTTGATGACAAGCGGACCAGCCGGGCCTTGAGTGACATCTGGAATAGTCATCTCAAGTGCAGTGAATCGAAGTTGATCCTCTCGACGATCCGCCTTGCCACGGATGATAACTACTCGATCTTCAGTCAATGTCAGCGCATATTGCGTATATGTGTTTGAGAAGAAGAGCGCCTCAATCGAACCTTCTAGATCCTCAATTGTGACAATCGCCCATGAGGCGCCTTGGCGGGTCACCTTTCTTTGTATCCCTGTAATGAGACCACCAATGGTTACCACCTGCTCATGAGAGCCACCGTCATCCAATAACTGGCTTATTGAAACATCTGTCGCAGTCTTAAGAAGATGTTCGATTCCAAGTAGCGGGTGATCTGAAACATAGAGTCCAAGCATTTCGCGTTCAAAACTCAGCAACTGCGACTTATCCCATTCTCCTGTCGGGATAACTAAATCCAACGTAGAAATCTCTTCGACGGACTCGCCTCCGAAAAGATCGAACTGCCCAATTGACTCAGCACGCTTTGTCTCAAGAATAGAGTCGATGGCTTGCAAATGAATCGCCAAGAGCCCCTTCCTGGAAACTTCAAATGAATCAAATGCACCCGCCTTAATGAGAGATTCAATAGTCTTCTTATTGCAGACTTGAACATCGACTTTCGCTAAGAAGTCTCCGAACGAAGTGAAACGACCATGTGTCTCCCTCGCCCTCTTGATGGAAGCAACAACCCCTTCACCAACGTTACGGATGGCTGCCAGGCCGAACCGGATATCCATACCGCGGGGCGTGTATTCCGCGTTTGACTCGTTCACATCCGGGGGTAGCACACGAATACCCATGCGGCGGCATTCACTCAAATAGAGTGCCGATTTGTCCTTGTCATCCCGCACACTTGTCAGAAGCGCTGCCATGTACTCCGTTGGGTAATTGGACTTCAGGTAGGCCGTCCAATATGAGACGGTTCCGTAACCAGCACTGTGCGCGCGGTTAAATGCATAGTCAGAAAACGGGATCAGCGTCTGCCAAAGTTTCTCTATCGCAGCACTGCTAAAGCCCTTCGCCTTCATTCCCGCTTCGAAGTGGACGTACTCCTTGTCCAAGATGAGGCGGTCTTTTTTACCCATCGCCTTGCGAAGCAAATCTGCTCGTCCCAACGAGAAACCAGCCACTTTCTGCGCAATCGCCATCACTTGTTCTTGATAAACGATGAGTCCATAAGTGTCACCCAGAATCTCCTGGAGTGGCCCAGAAAGTTCAGGGTGGATCGGTTCGACGAGTTTTCTGCCGTTTTTGCGGTCCGCATAGTTGTTATGCGCGTTTTCTCCCATTGGCCCTGGTCGGTAAAGAGCAATGACAGCGCATATATCTTCAAAGGAATCCGGCGCCATCGAGCGGAGCAAGGCGCGCATTGGCCCACCGTCGAGCTGGAAGACCCCCAATGTATCTCCACGACCCAGCAACTGAAAGGTTTGTGGATCGTCCAGGGTGAGTGACTCGAGAACGACATCTTCATTTCGATTAGCCTTAATATTGAGCAGGCAATCATCTAAGACGGAAAGGTTTCGCAGTCCCAAGAAATCCATTTTTAAAAGGCCAATTGCTTCACAAGCTCCCATATCAAACTGCGTGATAATCGCGCCGTCAGCTTCGCGACGATGAATTGGAATAACGTCCAGTAATGGCTCTCGCGAAAGGATGACGCCAGCCGCATGAACGCCCCATTGACGCTTAAGTCCTTCGAGGCCAAGAGCGGTATCTACGACTCTCTTGGAATCTGGGTCTGACTCATACAAAGTGCGAAATTCACTTGCCTCTACATACCGGTCGTTTTTCGGATCGAATACTCCTGCAAGAGAGATATCCTTTCCCATAATCGCGGGCGGCAAAGCTTTCGTAAGTCGTTCACCGATCGCGTATGGGTATCCAAGAACACGACTGGAATCCTTGATCGCTTGCTTTGATTTGATCGTGCCGTAAGTGATGATTTGAGCAACTCGGTCCTCGCCATACTTATGAGTTGCATATCGGATCATCTCGCTTCGACGTCGCTCATCGAAATCTAGATCGATATCAGGCATCGAAATTCTTTCTGGATTCAAAAACCGTTCAAACAAAAGTCCGTGTTCGATTGGGTCGAGAGAGGTAATGCCTAACGCATAAGAAACGAGCGAACCAGCTGCGGATCCACGTCCGGGACCCACCCGAATTCCCTCCTTTTTTGCGTGTCCGACGAGGTCAGCGACTACGAGGAAGTATCCGGGAAACCCCATCTTGCTCATAACATCAAGTTCGTAATGCAGTCTCTCGTAGTAAAGCGGCGGAATTTCCCTGCTCATTCTTTGAATCAAACCGCGCTCGGATTCTTTTCGAAGCCATGAATCCTCGGTCTCTCCTTCTGGCACAGTGAATTTGGGGAGCAAATTCTCACCTTCGCGGAGGGTCACGTTGCAACGCTCGGCAATAAGCAATGTGTTGTCGCAACTCTCCGGAATATCCTTAAAGAGATCACGCATCTGCTCTGCCGTCTTGAGATAAAACTCCTGATTTTCAAATTTGAATCTCTTTGGGTCAGCCAGTGTTGAACCAGACTGGACGCAGAGTAAAACCTCGTGTGCCGAAGCATCCTTGCTACGGGTGTAGTGAAGATCGTTGGTAGCCAAGAGCGGCAAATTAAGATCACGGCCCAACTTGAGGAGTTCAGCTTTTACCCGCGCTTCTATTTCAATATCGTGATCCATGATCTCCAAAAAGAAGTTCTCTGGTCCGAAGATGTCGCGAAGTTCGCTGGCAGCTCGCCGTGCTTCTGCGTAAGCACCCATACGCAACCGAGTCTGTATTTCTCCTCCAGGGCATCCCGTCGTTGCGATCAAACCTTTTGAGTACTTCGAGAGAAGTTCACGATCCATACGTGGCTTGTAGTAATAACCCTCAAGTGAGGCGAGGGATGAGAGTCGGAAGAGATTCCCGAGACCTTCATTATTCTCAGCCAGAATCGTCATGTGCGTATAAGCCCCACCACCTGAGACATCATCTTCGCCGCCTTCGGCCCATTTGACTCGGCGTTTATCAAATCGAGATTCGGGCGCGACGTACGCTTCAATACCGATGATTGGTTTTATGCCAGCCTTCTTTGCTTGCTTGTAGAAATCGTAGGCGCCAAAAACATTCCCATGATCGGTCATGGCAATCGCTGGCATATTCTCTTTCGCCACTTCTCCCACAAGATCGCCGACGCGCGCAGCGCCGTCAAGCATCGAATACTCAGTATGAACGTGAAGATGAACGAAGGAGGCCACGATTGGTGAGACTAGTCCTTATGTGCGGGCGGATGATTCAAGCAACGCCAACGCCCTCGTCAAATCCTCTGGATATGGGGCACGGAAATCTAGCGGGATGTTGGTGACCGGGTGGTGAAAGCGCAGTTCCAATGCGTGGAGCCACGGGCGCGACATGTGGAGGCGAGCAGCGAGGGTGGGATCTGCTCCATACGTGAGATCCCCCACAAGCGGATGACGGAGTGCAGAAAAGTGGACTCGTATTTGATGCGTTCGCCCAGTCTCAAGTTCAACCTTAACAAGAGAGACTGCGCGGAAAAATTCCAAAACTTCATAATGAGTGATGCTTGCCTTGCCGCCAGCAACAACGGCAAATCGATAATCCTCTTTTGGGTGCCTATCTATCGGCGCATCAATTGTTCCTGTTGAAGGATCCATATGACCCTGAACCAGAGCATGATAAATTTTTTCGACTTCGCGATTCTTGAATGCCGCCTTTAAAAAAGTGTAAGCCAGATCCGTCTTGGCAACAACCATCAATCCGCTTGTACCGACATCCAGACGGTGGACGATTCCGGCTCGCTCGGCTGCTCCGCTTGTAGAAACAGAGTAACCCGCGGCGGTGAGTGCCCCGACAACTGTTGGGCCTGTCCATCCTGGACTGGGATGAGCAGCACAACCAACGGGTTTGTTAATAACCACGATGGCCTCATCATCATAAACAACGGAGAGGCCTTCCAATGGGGTCATAGGTATCGGCGCACCTATTGAAGTATCAGGCATCAGAATCTCTATCACCTGACCGGCAACCACACGCTCGGACTTCTGCATAGATTTGCCGTTGGTCCGTATCTCATCGTCGTCCAATAATCGAGCGATCACAGTTCGTGAAAGGCCCAGTACGCGAGTCAGGGCGCTATCTACACGATCACCGTCGACACCTTCAGGGAGAACCAGCGTGCGGTGTTCACGTGCCATAAGGGCCATCATTTCTTCGTCTGTGATCATGTGGTGAGGGTGAAATCGGAGAAATATTGCGGATTGAGAGTATCGCCGATAGAACGGCTGCGATAACAATCGCTGAATCTGCAAGGTTGAAAATGGGCCAATGAGGCAGTTCAATCCAGTCGATTACCTGGCCCTGAAACGGGCCCGGCTGTGGGGATGAACGGAAAATACGGTCTGAAAGGTTCCCTAGTGAGCCCCCTAAGACGAGGCCACATACATACACCCACGGCAGCGAAGTCAGGCGTCTGGCCCAATATCCGATGGTGCCAATCACGAGGATTGAGAAAGATGCCAGTAGCACCGCCCCACCCGTGGCAAAACTGAATGCAGCTCCTGAGTTCTTGACTAGAGTGAGAGTGAGGAAATCGCCAAGAATTTTCCGCGGTTCCTGATTTTCCAATGTTGCTAACGCCCAGGCCTTACTCCCAACATCTAGGAGCCATATGAGCCACGCGACCAGTAGGACGCGAATCCACATTGGTGATTCTCGGCGCAGAATCAGCGCCGCTCTTCTTTCTGCTTGCAGAGCATGCACAAAGTCGCACGAGGAAAGACTTGGAGTCGAGCCTTTCCAATCGGATTGCCACACTCTTCGCATCGCCCATAGGTTCGACCGTCAATTCTTTCAAGAGCGCGCTCCGTCTGTAAAACCATGTCACGTGCATTGATCACAAGCGACATTTCATGCTCGCGTTCAAAAGTCTTCGTGCCCGCATCGGCCTGATCATCACCGGCACCCTCTCCAGATTCACGAATCAGAGCATCCATCTCTAATTCAACAGAGGCCAATTCGGAATTCAATCGAACCAACTCTTTGGCCAAGGCAGCGCGAACCGCCTTTAACTCAGTCGCACTCCATGGCGCTTCATTCTCTGCAACAACTACGGGCGAAGGGGCAACTTTAATCGGTTTGAGCGGAGGAGATTTTTTCCCATTCTTCGTGGGACGCGGTGGAGGCGGCATTACCAAGCGGCGCTCCTCGACTATGGGTGCAATGACTGGAGTTATCGGAGTTGCGATGGGAGCTTCAACATGGGCCGCTTTTGCAGGGAATGGGCGACCTGGAGCCTTTTTTGCGCTCTTAGGGAGAGATGATTTAGCAGGGGTTTTCTTTGCCACAGCCTTCTTTGCTACCGCCTTCTTAGCAGGGGCTTTCTTTGCCACAGCCTTCTTTGCTACCGCCTTCTTAGCAGGGGCTTTCTTAGCAGGAGACTTCTTAGTCGCCGCCTTGGCTGAACTCTTTTTCTTCAATACCACGGCGGGAACCCTATGCTGATATCGGAAAGAATGCCACTCCACGCGCGATGCAATACACTAAAACCTTCGCGAAAGGCTAAGACGGGGCTATCACCTTCGAGCTAGCCAGAAGAGACGCACAAGTGCGAGGTAGAACTGGTACGCGAAAAAGTCCGGGAGTTTACGCTCCAGAGGACAAAGAGGCACGATCCCATCGGAGTTCGACAGGACAGTCCGAGGGTCTGCAAGGCGGGTGGTACCGCGAACTCGAGAAATTGGGTCCGTCCCTCCATTGATATCAGTTCTTGGTAGAAATGGGAGAGAGATGAGTTCATACCGGCCAATTGGTGCACACGTGGATTTACCAGCCATGGAGCGTTCAATTTTGAACTTCTGGGAAGCCAATTCCATTTTCACTAAGACTGTAGAGGCCCGCTCAGGTGCTCAACCCTGGACTTTCTATGAGGGGCCCCCGACTGCCAACGGTGCGCCGGGCACACATCACATTGAAGCGAGAGTTTTTAAAGACGTTTTCCCTCGATATCAAACCATGAAGGGCAATCACGTCCTTCGAAAAGCAGGATGGGATTGTCACGGATTGCCGGTTGAGATTGCCGTTGAGAAGGAACTTGGTTTCTCGGGAAAAGGTGACATTGAGAAATATGGAATTGTTGAATTCAACGCCAAATGTCGTGAATCAGTACAACGGCATGTAGGCGCATTTACCGAAATGACCCATCGAATGGGATTCTGGGTAGATTTCAATGAAGCTTATTGGACGATGTCCCCTGAGTACGTCGAGAGCGTCTGGTGGAGTTTGAAAGAAATCTGGAACAAAGGTTTGCTTGTTCAAGATCATAGGGTCGCACCCTACTGTCCACGGTGCGGAACTGGACTCTCTGATCATGAATTGGCGCAAGGATACGAAACTGTCGTCGATCCGTCTGTCTATGTTCGTTTTCCAATTACATCTGGACCTCTCGAACACCTAGGCGCCTCACTCTTGGTATGGACAACAACGCCTTGGACCCTTGTCTCCAATACTGCGATCGCGGTACATCCAGATGTCACCTACGTTGTGGTCGAAGAGACCACTGGTGATGGAGATAGTGAAACCAAAGAAGTGCTGGTCGTCGCCGAAAATCTGATCAGTGTTCTCAAGGGCGAATTGAATACTCTCTTACACCTCAAGGGGTCAGATCTTGAAAGAACAACATATCGACGACCGTTTGACTACGTCGATATTCCTGAATCTCATTTTGTTGTCTTGGCAAACTACGTAACAACAGAGGACGGAACGGGTCTTGTTCATCAATCACCAGCCTTCGGCGCTGACGATTTGGCCGTATGTCGAAATTACGGTCTTCCGGTCGTAAATCCCATCCGAAGTGACGGCACTTTCCTTCCTGAACTCGAACTTGTTGGGGGAATCTTTTTCAAAGAGGCCGACAAATTACTGGTGAAAGAATTGAAGAAGACCGGCGCTCTGTACAAACATCTCCAGTATGAGCACCAGTATCCACACTGCTGGAGATGCCACACGGTACTTATGTACTACGCACAGCCTTCTTGGTACATCAGAACAACGTCCATTAAATCGGAATTGTTGAGGGAGAATGAGCAGACCAATTGGTATCCGGAGACCATTAAGACGGGTCGCTATGGTGATTGGCTCAATAACAACATTGACTGGGCTCTGTCCCGTAATCGCTACTGGGGCACTCCCCTTCCGATCTGGCGTTGTGAATCCGGGCATACCATCTGCGTCGGCTCACTCAAGGAGCTAGGTAAATTGGCGGGGATGGAACTGGGCTCTCTTGACCCACACCGCCCCTTTGTGGATGACATCACCTGGCCGTGTTCAGAATGCGACAGCCAGATGATTCGGGTCTCCGAAGTGATCGATTGCTGGTATGACTCCGGAGCAATGCCATTTGCACAGTGGGGCTATCCGCACCGTGAAGGTTCTGTTGAGAAATTTAGGAAGGCTTATCCCGCAGATTTCATTTGCGAAGCGATCGACCAGACACGAGGGTGGTTTTACACGCTCATGACGATTGGAACTCTCGTCTTTGACGAGAGTTCCTACAAAACTGTTCTCTGCCTAGGACATTTACTCGACAAGAACGGCCGAAAGATGAGTAAGCACCTTGGAAACACTCTTGAGCCGATACCACTTATGGACCAACACGGCGCCGATGCGGTCCGCTGGTACATGCTTGCTGCTGGCTCTCCATGGTCTCCTCGCCGAGTCGGACATGAGGCAATCAGCGATGTCGTTCGCAAGACGCTCTTGACCTACTGGAACACCGTCTCCTTTCTGTCCATATATGCGCATGCATCGAACTTCGACATGACGCAAGCTCCTGAAATTTCAAAACGACCGCTCATGGACCGATGGATCCATTCGGATTTACAAGAACTCATCTCTGAAGTGGATGGTGCATTGAGTGACTTTGATTCTCAACGCGCGGGAAAAGCCCTCGCAACATTCATTGACGACCTGTCGAATTGGTATGTACGTCGATCAAGGAGGAGATTCTGGGCAGGAGATGTCTCGGCCTTGGCAACCCTTCAGGAATCTCTTCATACCCTGACGCTTCTTCTCTCGCCGATGATCCCGTTCATTACAGAGCATGTCTGGCAAGAACTTATCCGCCCCGTGACACCAGGGGTTCCCGAATCAGTTCACTTGGCGGATTTTCCTGCACCGGACAGCCAGAGCATCGATCGAGTGCTCTCTGCCCAAGTCGCCCAAACACGCAGAATTGTCGAGTTGGGTCGAGCCGCTCGTGCCGAATCCTCCGTGAAGATTCGGCAACCGCTGCGTCGTGCACTCATTTCTGCCACAGGCTGGGTTGTGCTTCCAACCGAAATGAAGGAACAAATCGCCGACGAACTCAATGTCCTGCATTTGGAAGATATTGCTCAGGCTGATGGCGACCTCGTTGATGTGACGGTCAAGGCAAATTTTCGTTCTCTAGGAACCAAATACGGCTCATCTGTACAAGAGATTGCGCGTTCCATTTCGCAGAGTTCGCCAGACCAATTAGTCCAAGCGCTCAGGGCTCACGGGTCAGTGGAGATTGCATCCGAGAACGGCAAGTGGCTCATTCATCCTGAAGATCTTGTGGTAACCGAGCAACCCCGTACCGGATGGACTGTCGTAAGTCGTGATGCTGAAAGCGTGGCTCTCGATCTGCTAATAACCGACGAGTTGATTGCAAAGGGGCAAGTCCGCGAGGCAATCCGATTCCTCCAAGAAGCGCGGAAGACTGAAGGGCTCGATATAAGCGATCGTATTCATGTTCGCTACAACGCAAACCCCGATGTGAATCATGCGATCCTTGAGGCTTCCTCTCACATCAAGGGGGAAATTCTGGCGTTGACTCTCGTCCAAGACTCAGAATTGAGTCTTGGGACAAACGAACTCGGGCTTGTGGCTGAACTCGAAAAAAATACTTAGAGTCGAGAGACGATCGGTATCAGCAGTTGCACAGCAAAAAAAAGAACCAAAAAGGAGAGGTCGAGGCTGACTGAACCTAGTCGCAACGGTGGAATAAATTTACGAACCAAGGCAGTCGGTTTGTCAGTAATTGCATAAATAGCTTCGGCTAGATACAGAACCATGCCTTTGGGTCGCCAAGAACGAGAAAATAAGCGGATGTAATCCAAAATTAGGCGCCCAAGCAGAGCCATCAGAAAAATCCGAAGTATGAGAACTAAATATGTGCCTATGTGGACCATCTTTAGCTCTGGTTGAAAAAGCTTGCTTCTGCAGCCGCAGTCTTATCCTCACTGCTCACACGAACGTTCGCTGGCGAGAGAAGAAATACCTTAGAGGTCACTCGCTCAATCGTCCCGTGATGTCCAAAGACAAGGCCACTTGCAAAATCCACAAGGCGCTTTCTCTCTGATTCGTCCATATCCGTAAGATTGATAATGACTGGATTCCCTTCTCGATACTGCTCACCAATCGTTCGCGCTTCGTTGTAGAAACGTGGATGCAAAGTGACTATTCGATCAAGAACTGGAAGATCTAATTGCATTGCCGTGGCTATCGGCACAGGAGCAACCGCTAGTGTCGCGGGTCGAAGATGGCTCTTCACCCTCTCTTGGGTTTTGGGTTGAGAGAGAGATTGATCGATTTCTTGCTCACTACCGAATTCTGGGTCGTCCATGAGTCCAAGGTAATTTGCCATTTTTCGCAATGCATTAGCCATAAGCAAAAGGCTACCTGTCGTATGTACGAGAACCGAGGATTGAGCTACCTATGCGTACATGTGTCGCGCCGTGGGAGATAGCAACCTCGAAGTCGCCACTCATGCCAGCGGAAAGGTAGGGGGAATCTGGAAATTGTTGGCGAAAATTACTGTGAATATTGGCCAACCGGGAAAAAGCGCTCTCAGGATTCTCACCCAATGGAGCTACTGCCATAAGCCCCTCAAGTTTGAGTGAGGGGTATTGGTTCACCATTTCGGCAAGTGGAGCAAGCAAAACGGGCAGGACTCCTCCTCTTCTCGGCTGAGGGTCGAGGCAGACTTGGATAAAGACCGAGATCCGCTTGGATACAGGAACCGCTTTTGCAAGAAGTGGCACATGACGTGACTCATCCAATGAGTGAACTGTTCTGGCCCACGTGGCAATCGAAGACAATTTATTGCTCTGTATCTGTCCCTGAAAATGCCATGTTCCATCCACTTCCATGGATTTCTCTCGTCCTTCACGATCACGGTTCTCTGCGAAGTCTCGAACTCCAAGATCGTAGAGAATCTTTACCTCGCTTATCGGATGAGTCTTGGTGACGGCAATGAGAGTCACTTCCGCCAGCTGCCGGTGAGAGGCTTCAACCGCTGATTTTATTCGAGTCTTAACTTCACCCAGTGCTTGGGAGATTTCATGGCGCCGATCATTCATAGTCGAATGATTCCAGCCTGACGGCCCGTGACTCCATCGCGGCGATACGAAAAGAAATCCGAGTTCTCAACTGTGCAAATGGCCGAAGTGGTTGCCAAAATACCCATATCGGAAAGTTGGCTCTTGAGCGCTCTTGGTAAATCTAGTGCGAGAGAACCAGTAAGGGTTCTGGAATCAGCCATTGGAAAAAATCCAGAAACTTCCGAATGAATTTCCTCACCCACTTCATAGCATCGCCCGCAAATTGAAGGACCAAGAAACGCATGAATTTCGCTAGCTCCTATGAGTCGCATAATTTCGATAGTTTTTAAAGCGACTCCGTTGACAAGACCTCTGCGTCCAACATGAACGGCTGCAACGCAACCATGTAGGTCGTCCCACAGAAGTAAGGGAATGCAATCAGCAACAAGCACAGCTAGTGCAATATCCGGTTCTTGTGTGACAAGTGCGTCCGCATTTGCTTCAAGACTCGAGGCTCCATCGACTACCGCAACATGATTGCCATGCGATTGATTCATGTAAACGACAGAACCAAACGCTGAGGCTAGAGATTCACGGTTTGCCTGAACTGCCATCCTGTCGTCGCCAACATGCAAGCCAAGATTGTTCGACTCATATGGCGGCGAACTTACGCCACCATTGCGATTGGTAAAAAGAGTGGAGGGCAAAACCTGCTACTTCATGAAATCAGGCACGTCGATCTCATCTTCTGCAAGCAGTTGTTCGAAAGTGACTCGTTGCCGTGAATTCAACGTATCCTCAAGCTCGAGAGCGACAGCCAGTGGATCATTGGTCTCAATCGGATCTGCTTTTCCACTCAGAGTCGCAGCATCAATGACTGGCATGGAAACTTTCTTTGGGGCTCCCCCATCAAAGCCGGCGGCAATAACAGTAATTCGGACCTCATCGCCTAGGGCATCATCAATTGTTGTTCCAAAAATAATCTTTGCATCACGATGAGCGGCTGACTGCACAAGTTCGCAGGCTTCATTAATTTCGAATAAACCAAGGTCCGATCCCCCAGCGACCGAGAGCAGTACCCCCATTGCCCCGTCAATCGACGCCTCAAGCAGTGGACTGGAGATCGCCAGTTCGGCGGCTCGAATCGCACGGTTCTCACCGCGCGCAGATCCAATACCCATCAGAGCAGATCCAGCATCGGTCATAATGCTCTTCACATCCGCGAAATCAAGGTTGATCAGACCTGGTTGAGTGATGATTTCTGTAATTCCCTGAACACCTGAGAGAAGAACTTGATCTGCACTCTTAAAGGCCTCAACCGCAGTAATCGAACGATCAGAAATTGCAAGAAGTCGATCGTTTGGAATAACAATCAATGTATCAACTTCTCCACGAAGTTCTTCAATGCCGTCCTCCGCCTGTTGTGACCGTACGCGGCCTTCAAATGAGAACGGTCGCGTAACCACGCCGATCGTGAGAGCTCCAAGCTCTCGAGCAATCTTGGCCACAATGGGGGCTCCGCCAGTTCCAGTTCCACCACCTTCGCCTGCAGTTACAAAAACCATATCCGCCCCACGCAATGCTTCTTCTATGTCATCAACATGATCGAGAACTGCATCACGTCCCCGCTCGGGAGACGCGCCTGCTCCAAGACCGCGTGTGGATTTTCTTCCAATATCGAGTTTCACGTCAGCATCACTCATTAATAAATGTTGCGCATCCGTATTGATTGCAATGAATTCGACGCCCTTAAGTCCAACGTCAATCATTCGATTAATTGCGTTGACTCCCCCACCGCCAATGCCAACAACTTTGATGACGGCTAAATAGTTCTGCGGTGAAGCCACGATGTACCCTCCTTATGAACCATGAACCTCAAGTTGAGAATTATGGTTCTGCTTATGTACAAGGTGAAAGTAGAGCGCGGAGCAGCAGTGTGCAAATACCGACACGTTTTCAATGAGGTAATTCTGCAAGGGTCACAGAAGTCTAGAAAGCTTAACTTCAGCTATTTAACGATTGGTGCATGGGGAGCGGAAATATTAATTGTGTGCACTTTTGCATTCTCTGGCAAGGATAAAAGAGCGTTGAATACTCTTATTTTCAACTCCGTCTCTGTTAGGTCGCCCCAGATGACTTTAACATTTCGAGGAGGGTCGAGAAGAGATGAATGGATCGTCAATATTGCACTGTGCACACCTTGCGCCTGCACGTCTATTACATCGGCTCGCATACGTGTCGGTAATTCCAAGAGCAACTCCAACGCAAACCGTGCCGATAAAATATTGGCTGCAGTAAGTCGCGGTAGGTGAGAAATCTGGTCATTGGGCAGATCAAAAAGAATTCCGTGAGTGTCAATCAAGTGTGTTCGAAATACCGCTACAGGCGTCCGTGTCCACACATGAATCGTTACAGATCCATTGAGCCAATCCCGACTAATTTGAGCGTGGTCAAGCCATGTGTACTTCTTGAGCGAATTAGAGACAGCTCTGGTCTCCAGACGTGCCATCTTCTCTCCGATGTGAATCGTATTCTTTATCAACTCTGATTGGGACGCAGTGGGCGCTCCTACCACTCGCACATGTTTTACTGTGAAAAGGGTCGTCCAACCGAGTGCATATGCAACAGTGACAAGGAGAAGCAAGATGAGAGCAAGAGCAAATCCACGTTTCGTCTTTCGGGTTTTTCCAATCATTTTTTTTCTGGGTACTTCAACGACAAGGCTTCAATGATGAGGGGGCCAAGTGAACTTACATCTCCAGCACCAAGAGTAAGGATTACATCGCCGGGCCTCGCTTCCTCGACTACGGCCGAAATCGTTGACATGAAATTAGGCTCGAATGTCCCATTTTTCATCAATTTTGTTATTGACAATCCGCTTACTCCTGAAATTGGCTTTTCGCTCGATGCATACACTTCAAGTACCCAAGCGTGGTCAGCACGATCCAATGTTTTGGCAAATTGGGCGGTAAAAGCTCGGGTACGCGAATAGCGATGAGGTTGGAAAATTACCAAAAGGCGACCATCCGTCGCGTATCGCCTTGCTGTCTCCAAAGTTACCTGAATTTCAGTGGGATGATGACCGTAATCGTCCACAACGCGAATCCCGTGAACTTGTCCTTTAAGTTCAAATCTGCGGCCAGTGCCGTGAAAAGTTGCCAAGCCAGCCAGAAGTTGAGTTGCGGGCAGCCCAAGTGCCAAGCCGGCAGTCAATGCTGCAGCCGCGTTAAGGAGATTGTGGTGTCCTGGTGTTTGCAGTTCCAGAATTCCGATCGACCGTCCCTGCCATAATGCACGAGCACGCGATGTCGAAGGAGAGAGTTGAATCTGATCAATATGCAAATCAGATTCTTCATTTGCGCCGTAAGTAAATGTTCTGCAATGTGTCACCGCTTTACCAATAGATGACGCACCGTCATCGTCTGCACAATAAATGAGAAATCCATCCATTGAGATCGTGTCCACAAAATCAGCAAATGCGTCGAAAACCGACTTGGGTGTGTCGAAAAAATCTACATGGTCATGTTCAATATTTGTGATGATCGCACCGAAAGGATGGTACTCAACAAAGGAACCGTCGGACTCATCGGCTTCAGCGACAAAGTATTGACCGGTTCCTTTATGTGCGTTTGAACCGGATGCCTTCAAAATGCCTCCAATAGCAAACGATGGATCCTCCCCGCATCTTTGGATTGCCACCGTTAACATGGAAGTAGTCGTTGTTTTGCCGTGCGTTCCAGCTACCGCGATACTTTTAGATTCGGACATGAGAATTGCAAGTGCTTGGGCGCGAGTCAGACACGGAATCTTCAATTCATTGGCGCGTATAAGTTCTGGATTCTCGGGTGAAATGGCACTAGAGAAAACTAGGAAGTCGGCTCCTTCGACGTTTTTCCCGGCGTGACCCTCTTCCGTACGGACGCCAACTGCACGAAGCGCGGCGAGTACGGATGACTCCTTTGCGTCTGATCCAGTGACGCGCACACCTTCAGATGCCATGATCCGCGCAAGTCCGCTCATGCCAGCACCTCCAATGCCAACAAAATGGACTCGCTTACCTTGAAGTTCCTTCAGCCGTATTTTCATTTGCATTTACCGTCGATTGCACGTTCCATAAGGGCCATAATCTTAACTTCAGAACTAAGGTCGTCATTCAATCCAGAGAAGGGCGATTGAGCACTGGCCAAAAGCAATTCATCAATGTGTGCTAAGAGCCAGGATGACGAAAAACTCTTCTGGTCCACAACCTGTGCTCGGTTGGCTCGAACCAAAAAGTCCGCGTTACGCGCCTGTTCGCCATTGCCAATTGGAAGAGGAATAAAAAGTGCACTCTTCCCAAGCGCTCCCACTTCCGCACAAGTAACAGCTCCGCTTCTAGCAATGATGAGATCCGCCGCTAAGTAGGCTGCTGCCATATCGTAAATATAGGGAACTGCTCTGTAATTCTTAGAGCTTAAAGGTAGTTCATTCTTCGCTCCAACCGAGTGTAAAATTTGAATTCCCTTACTTGTGAGAGTCGGGAGTGCTTGGGAAACCTCAGAATTGATGAATGTAGATCCTAGAGAGCCGCCAAGGATGAGAATGAGCGGTTTGTCTTCTTCCCACCCTAATTCTCGTTTTGCTTGAATTCGCGCACCTTCCCAATTCGAAGAAGATTCCCTCACTGCAGCTTTCACATCTTCTCGCAGCGGAAGTCCTGTAACGTTTGCGCGTGAAAAGCGCCCAGACTGAACTGGGTGGGCAATAGCGATGCATTTTGTGAATAGCGATCCGAGGCGATTGGCCCATCCAACTTTCGCATTTGCCTCGTGAATAACAATGGGTACTCTCATCAACCAAGCGGCAATGTAGGCAGAGGCAGACAAATACCCGCCAAAACCAACGACTAAGTCAGCGCCTTTAATGACCTTCTCGGCTTCTCGAACCGCACTCCACAGAAGAAACGGTAGCCTTAAAAAATCAGTACCGACCGAACGCGGCATAGCCACCTTTGGAATATTGTGCACTATAAAACCGGCGCTGGGCACTAACTGATTCTCCAAACCCGAAGGGGTTCCGAGAAAGCATAAAGAATCATTTTCATGCTCTGCACTCCAGGCGCGAGCAATAGCAAGAGCAGGCTCAACATGACCGGCGGTTCCGCCCCCAGCCAGGACTATTTTCCGTGGTTTGTCAGCATCCATTACTTGCGAACCCTTCCCCGAGCCAGTTTGGGAGAGAGGCTGGGATCACGCAATGCAGCTCCAAGAACAAATCCAAGTGCCACATAGGTTGCAATAAGCGATGACCCACCGTAGGAAAGCAAGGGAAGAGTCACTCCAACTACGGGAAGGAGGCTGGTCGCCGAACCAATATTTAGTACTACCTGGATGGCGATCCAGCAGCCAATGCCTGCGCTTGTGAATCGGACCAAGGGGTCCTTGACTCGAATAGCGATCCGAAAAATTGCCACTATCAATGTCACAAACAATCCAAGTACGACCAGAGTCCCTACAAGTCCCAGCTCTTCACCGATGACTGAGAAAATAAAATCTGTGTGCGCTTCTGCCAGATTCCCCCACTTTTGACGACTTGCCCCAAGACCCACTCCAAATAACCCCCCGCTTGCGAGACCCATAATGCTGTGTGCAGGTTGCCATCCCGAGAGTTTGTAGTACTCCGGAGAGAAGGGATGAAGCACAACTAGTAAACGGCGCATCCGATTTGGTACCGTAATTATCAATGTGGCAACCATAATTAGTCCAAGCAAGCCTGTAACGCCGATGAGTCGCAATTGGATTCCCGAAATAAAAAGTAGAGCTACTAATATCGCAGCAAAAATTACTGCATTGCCGAGATCATTTCCCAACATTACCAACAACATTACGGCGAAGAAGGTTGGAACAAGTAATGCAATTACATTTGATTTCGAATTTATCGCCGCCTCCTGCTTAGCAAGCATGAATCCAGCCCAGAGAATCATAAAGAATTTTGCAAATTCACTCGGCTGGAACACAACCGGACCGAATCCGATCCAGTTTCTATTCCCGTTGACAACATTTCCCATTCCGGGAATTTGTAAAAGCAAAAGCATCAATACCGATCCAAGAAAGGAAAAACGAGCGATCACTTTCCAAGTTCGAATTGGAATTCGTGAAGAAATCAAACCAATAGGAACAGCAATCATGAGAAAAATCAGCTGCCGAAAGAAAATAGAAAATGATGAGCCACTTGTCTCCAAGGAATGTATGGACGAAGCCGATAGAACCATAACAAGTCCCAAACCTGTCAATGCGGCCGTGCTCACTAAGAGGAGATAATACGAACTTGTCGGCTGAGAAAGGAATCCTTTGGATTTCATTTTGGACTCGCCAAATTCTTTACTGCGGCGGCAAATTGATCGCCACGGTCAGCATATGAAATAAATTGATCCATAGATGCACAGGCTGGGGCGAGAAGCACGACGTCTCCTGCTTGAGCGATTTTATGAGCCTCGCGTACAACACGTTCCATCAGGGTCTCGCCACTTTTCGGGTCCGGATCCACCCTTACACATAAAATTTCTGGAGTCGTCTCTGACAACGCCTGTGCAATCAATTCACGATCCTGCCCAATTAAGATAGCAGCCTTTATGTGCCCTTTAGACTGTCTAACCAGATCGGTCATGGATGCACCTTTGGCAAGACCGCCTGCAATCCAAACAATGGACGAGTATGCCGCCAGCGAAGCGGTCGCAGCGTGCGGGTTTGTGGCCTTGGAATCATTTACCCACGTGATGCCATCTGATTCCATCACAGTTTCGATTCGATGGCGTCCGGGAAGAAAATTACGAACTGCTTGTCGAATCATCTGATGGGAGACGCCAACGCTTCGAGCCAATCCAGCCGCTGCCAGAGTATTTGAAATGCTATGGGGTGCGCGTGGATGGACCTCGTCAAGTTGGGCAATCAATTCCGCTTCATTCGGATCCGATACAAAGGATCTATCAACCAATAGGTCCTCGACCATACCCAACTCCCCTGGCTTTGGAGAATTCAAAGAAAAATAGACCTTTCGTCCCCTCCACTCTTCAACGGCTTCTAATGTTTTCGAATCGTCACCGTTGACAATAGCTAAAGGGGTTCTGTCGAGTATCCGTATCTTCGCGGCTATGTAATTTTCAAAACTGCCATGCCAATCGACGTGATCATCTGCAATATTCAAAATGGCAACAGATTTGAATTCAGGCAACTCGCTCCATTGCAACTGAAAGGATGAAAGCTCCAGAACCAGGTAATCCATCCGATCCTCATTTACAACAGCTTCGATTACAGTTTCTCCGACATTTCCGCATGCTTTGGCGAGGAGCCCCCCTGCCTGCAACATTGCTGTGGCCAGTTCGACAGTTGTGGTCTTGCCATTTGTGCCCGTGACCGCGAGCCAGGTTTGCGAAGGTTGCAGTTCGCAACGGAGAAGCCATGCGAGATCAACCTCGCTCATGACCCTTAAACCCTTGCCCTTCAAGTAAGAGATGAGTGGATGATCCGGACGCCAACCTGGAGAGACTACGGCGAAACTCCAGATCCCCTCACATGCACTTTCCAAAGAAATGACCTCTGAGCCGAGATTCCGACTTTTGCTCTCATCGAAAATATGCACCTCTGATCCGAGGTCGCGTAAAACGTGGGCAACTGAGCCGCCCGTGACGCCTGCTCCAATCACTAGCACCTTTGCATGGGCCAAATCGGCCTTTTTCATATCTATTTCACTACCCATTGCGCATAGAAGAGTCCGAGCCCAAAAGCCACGCAGAGTCCGGCAATAATCCAGAACCGAAGAACAATCGTCACTTCACCCCAGCCGCTCAACTCAAAGTGGTGCTGAAGAGGTGCCATTTTAAATACCCGTTTGCCGCCAGACACTTTGAAATAGAGTCTTTGAATGATAACGGATGCTGTAATGATGACGAAAAGTCCACCAAGCGGGATGAGAAGCAATTGAGTACGCAATGTAGCTGCAAGTCCAGCGAGAGCACCACCAAGAGCAAGCGAACCAGTATCTCCCATAAATATTTTGGCTGGTGATGCGTTCCACCAGAGGAAGCCCGTACAGGCACCCGCAAGTGAAGCAGAAAGGACGGCCAGATCCAGTGGATCACGCACTTGGTAGCAGTTAAGTCCCGGAGTTACTGCACATCCCTCACCAAACTCCCACACTCCAATTAAGAGGAATGAAAGAAAAGTCATGACACAGGCTCCAGTTGCCAAGCCATCGAGGCCATCGGTGAGATTCACACCATTGCTTGTCGATGTAACCATGATGACAATCCAAATGACAACGAGAACAGCGCCCAACTTGATGGAGGTATCTCGAACAGTTGAAAGATAAAGCGAAAGTGGAGTAAATCCATCTTTGTCGGCAAAATGAATCCCAAGTGCACCGAATACCGCTGCAAAAATTGTCTGCCCTAAAATTTTCTGCCTACCAGTAAGGCCGAGTGATTTCTGCCGCGAAACCTTTAACCAGTCATCCATGAACCCGAGAGTCCCAAGAGAAATGATGAGGCCAATGACTAAGAGGGCGGAAATACTCACATTTACCCGAGTCACAACATGACTCAAAAAATAGCCCACGAGCGATGCGAAAATGATGATGATTCCACCCATAGTGGGAGTGCCTCGTTTAGTGTGATGGCTGGTTGGCCCATCATCTCTGATGATTTGCCCGTAACCCTTCTTTGCGAGTACCCGTATAAGGACTGGCGTGCCAAAGAGGCTAGTAAATAGCGCGATCGCTCCCGCAATTAGAATTTCTCTCACTGTTCGCCACTCCCCCTTTGCTCCCACCGCGTCATCAATTCCTCCGCCAATTCTTCCATCCGTTCTGCGCGAGAAGCCTTAACCAAGACAACATCGCCAGGAGAAAAATGGTCCGCAATTGAGAGTGCATCAGCCTTATCTCTGGAGTAATGGAGAACCATTTCCGCTCCGACAGATGGAAGGCCCCGCCCATAATCAGGTTCATCCACGCACACTAGATGATCTATTCCTAATGATTGTGCCAAGGCGCCAATCTCCGCGTGATCCTTCCTAGATGACATTCCAAGCTCGTGCATCTTCCCGAGGAAAGCCCATGATTGACCACCGCGCTCCTGAGCAAAAAATGAGAGTGTCCGAAGAGCCGCTGCCATGGATTCCGGGTTTGCGTTGTATGAGTCATTAATGAGCAGCAGGTCTTTCAACTCGTGCAATTCCATCCGCCATTTGCTACGCAGTTCGGCGGTGGATAGACCACCGGCAATGACGTCCAATGGAATGTGAAGAGCCGTGCAAACACTGGCGGCGGCAAGTGCATTGGGAATCTGGTGCGCGCCAACCAGTCGAAGTGCCACTGCCGCTCTTCCATCAGGCGTCACAAGATCGAAATGTGCCCTACCCTCCCGAATATCAATATCCGTGGCGCGTACGTCAGCTTCATGAGTTTGACCAAACGTCAGGACCGTTACATTCAACCCATCTGCCATTTTTGGGGTGAGCTCGTCATAGCGGCCAAGTATTGCCGTGCCGCCTTCTCGTAGATTTTGGATAATTTCCGACTTTGCCTGTGCAATCGCCTCTCGTGACCCGAATTCTCCGAAGTGCGCACTTCCAACCTCCAAAACGACACCAATATCGGGTTCCGAAATCTGGCAAAGGAATCTGATGTCACCAATATGACGAGCGCCCATCTCAACGACACAATAACGAGTGGCTTCCGTGCAACGCAGAAGGGTGATCGGAACTCCTAATTCATTGTTGAAACTTCCCAGTGAAGCAACGGTCTCACCCTGGAGACTAAGTACCCATCCGAGCAAATCCTTGGTTGTTGTCTTACCTTGCGATCCAGTGATTCCTATTACCGTCATGGATGCGAGTTTCAGGCGGACAAAATGAGCAAGCTTCCCAAGCGCCGTTAAAACATTCTCCACAACAATGCATGCAACATCTAATTTCCTAGTAGAAAATACAAGTACTGCCCCATGTTCTATAGCCTGACGCGCAAAATCGTGACCATCCGCATGTTCGCCTTTGAGAGCAAGGAAGATAGACCCCGTTTCAACCGTTCTTGAGTCGAACGTGGGCGCCCGAGTCACGAGAATATCACTTGGGCCAAAAAGTTCTCCCCCGACGATCTTCGCAATATCACCTGATGTCAACTCGATCATGGCCGTGCCTCGATTGAAGAGGCTAAAATTAATCTATCGTCGAAAGGGAGAACCTCCCCCGCAATCTCTTGCCCTCTCTCATGGCCCTTCCCAAGCACGATAACTAGATCACCTGGCTCAGCAAGGGAAACTGCATACTCAATCGCTTTTTTACGATCAGTGATGACTTGACTTGGTTCATCAATGCTTAATTCGTCCGTCATATCCTTAAGAATCTCAGTGGGATCTTCCGACCGCGGGTTGTCACTCGTAAAAACTGCAATATGGCTTCCATTAAGGAGTGCGCGCCCCATGACGGGCCTTTTGCTCTTGTCTCGATCTCCGCCACAACCCAGCACGGCGATTACTCTTCCAGAGGTCATTGCTTTGCATGTGTTAAGCACGCGTTCAACTGAATCAGGTGAATGCGCATAGTCGATATAAGCTGCAAATTGTTGCCCGACACTCACAGCTTCAAGCCTTCCCCGAGCACCGGTAAGGGTTGGTAAAAGTGTCGATATTTCAATGGGATCGACCCCACTCTGATAAGCAAGGACTACCGCCATCAGCGCATTGTCTAAATTGAACTCTCCATGCAGAGGTAGAGCTCCTTCGACTAGTACACCACCCTCCCCGCGGATCGCAACGTCAAATCCATGTTCTTGCGGTAATACAGATACATAATGCCAATCAGCACTCACATTGCTTCGCGAGATGCGGATAACTTGGATTTCGCAATCATTCGCTAGGCGCGCACCGTATGGATCGTCGATGTTGATGACGGCGACATCAGAATATTCGAAAGTAAAAAGTGAAGCCTTGGCTTGAAAGTAATCTTCCATCGACTCATGGAAATCCAAATGGTCTTGAGACAAATTTGAGAATGCGACCACAGAAAAATGCGATCCACGAATTCGTTCCAAAACTAATGCGTGACTCGAGACTTCCATCGCAAGGCGATGAATATGCCTTTCGTGCATCACTGAAATGAGCGATTGGATGTCAGTGCTTTCGGGAGTTGTCCTCGTACTCTTAATAACTTCGGCGCCGATTCTTGTCTCTACAGTTCCAATCAAACCCGCCTCGTGTCCGGCACTCTTCCAAATTTGATGGAGCAATGTTGTAGTCGTAGTTTTACCATTAGTTCCGGTAATGCCCACACAGAACATCTCGCGCATTGGTTCACGGTAAAACCATGCGCTCAAAATTCCAGCGATGCGACGAGGATTTTCCACAATGAGGGTCGGCAACCCCGATGCAATGTGCGCCCCGACGCTATCGGTCAAAATCGCTTTTGCTCCACGGTTCTTGGCATCAAGGCCAAAGATTGCTCCGTGAGTCTTTGAACCGGGAAGAGCAATAAAAAGATTTCCCGGCATAATTTCGTTGCTTGCATGTGACAGACCTGTAATTAACGTATCCTCGATTGGAGGTGGAGCACCCAAAAATTCAGCGATCGAGTTGAGAGACCGCGGAAGTACCAATATTGGTCTTTCCATCACTTTTTCGCCTGTATTGACTGAGCCAGAAGAAGTTGAGTTTTCTTTACTTGTGACTCATTAAGTGGGTAAGGAGTGACCTTTGTTCCTGTCGGCGGTACACGTCTTGATTGCAGCACAAAGGACATCACTTTCTTAAACACTGGCCCGCCGAGAGTTCCACCCCAGTGGTCTCCTTGTGGACCCTGGATGGTCACATTTACGACGTATCTAGGTTTGTCTGCCGGCGCGAAACCGATAAATGAAGCGGTGTAACCGCGATAGCAACCGCACGATTCATCCACCCGTTGAGCCGTGCCAGTCTTACCAGCGACACGATAGCCAGGAATAGCAGCTTCCGGAGCAGTGCCTCGTGCAGAAACAACGCTTTCCATCATGAGTCTCATATCACTTGCAGTTGATGAACTAATGACTCGTACACTTTCGCGGGATTTCGCTGGCGTGAAATGCCCATCCGAATCACTCGTGCCTGCAATAACTGTTGGAGAAACTCTAATGCCATCATTAGCAATAGTGGCAAAAATACTCGTCGCCTGCATCGCAGTCACAGAATAACCTTGCCCAAAAGCAACTGTGGGAGCCGTTGTTCCGCTCCAATTTGCAACATCCGGAAGCACACCTTGGGATTCTCCAGGAAGCCCGGAGCCTGTGTTCATTCCTACTCCAAATTTTCTCAAATAAGAGTACAAGACACTGTCTTTAAGTTGCTCGCCAATTTGGATTGCACCAACATTGCTAGAAACGGCAAGGATGCCTGTAGTTGTCAGTCGCTCGGTTGGATGCTTCTCGTGATCGCGAAATGTACGATTTGAAACCTTGAAAGTATAGGGAATAGTGAAAACCGTGGAAGGCGTCACTTTCCCTTCCTCAATCGCAGCAGAGAGCGTCATAACTTTTCCAGTGGAACCAGGTTCGTAGACATCCTGTACTGATGGATTTCTCATCAAACTAAGCGGAACATTTCGAGTGTCATTAGGATCATAAGTTGGTGCAGTCGCATGAGCAAGAATATTTCCCGTTTTTGGGTCCATCACTATGACTGTTCCGCTTATTGCGCGAGAGGCTTTCACTGCTTGTGAAATCGCTTGAGAAGCCACCCATTGCACATCCCTGTCAATCGTCAACCTAAGCGTAGTTCCCGTCTTCGCCGAAACCAATTCTTGTTGGGAGCCGGGTATCTCGGCCCCGTATCCGTTTGCATAACTGTACTTTCCTTCAGTACCGGTGAGGTGCGAATTCATACTGGACTCTAAACCCGCCGCACCGACGCCTGCTTGATTCACAAAGCCGATCAACGAAGCAATCAGTTGTCCCGAAGGATATTCACGAGTGTATCCGCGTTCAGAGTAAAAACCGAAGAGCCGTTTGGAGACATCTTCCCGACTTAAACCATCGTTATAGGCATCAAAAGCGTCTTTAAGAGCAATCCAGGTGGCTGGAGTCACGTTTCTTGCAACCAGACTCCAACGGCGCTTACCAGTCACCTGAGTCGCAACATCGCTCGCACTCATCGACAAAATCGGCGCCGCAATCTCGGAGAACTTTTTAGGATCGGAAATAAGCGTCTGGTCCACCACGACATTTATAGCGGCAACACTTCTCGCCAACTCCACTCCATGGATATCTGTGATCGTGCCACGCGGTGCCGGCATAATAGAAATCGTCGACATTTCTTTCGCCGCTCGAAGTGCATATGCATCCGCCTGTATGGCTTGAATATCTACTAACCGAGCTGTAAATAGAGTCAGAAACACCACTGTGATAACAATAAGAATTCCGATCCGCGAACGAGATAAGGAGAAATTTCCCATACTTATCCT
>Ga0255338_1001339_pt1 | contig 47732 bp, 47 predicted proteins | sample MeOH1_35cm_T4_19_FD_203715 | JGI IMG/M metagenome (GOLD analysis project Ga0255338, IMG submission 203715) | Sandy soil microbial communities from University of British Columbia, Vancouver, Canada - MeOH1_35cm_T4_195 | ecosystem: Engineered > Artificial ecosystem > Sand microcosm > Unclassified ...
GCGACGATGCTCCAAAGCTCCTCGCGGGCACGGGCAGCGATCAGGTCCATCTCGTGATCGTGGCGACCGCCGATCGCGGTCTCTGCGGTGGTTTCAACTCGTCGATCTCGCGTCTCGCGCGCGAGCACATCTACAAGCTCCAGCGCGACGGCAAGACGGTGAAGATCGTCACCGTCGGCCGCAAGGGCCGCGACGCGCTGAAGCGCCTTTTCGGCGACAAGATCGTGAAGAGCTACGAGTTCACCGGACTTCGCTCGATCGGTTTTGCCCAGGCTGAAGAGATCGCGCAGGCTGTGCGTGGCATGTTCGACGCGGGCGAGTTCGACGTTGCGACGATCTTCTTCTCGAAGTTCGTCAATGTGGTGACACAGATACCGACGGCGCAGCAGCTCATTCCGGCAAGCGTGCCGGTCTCGGGCCAGGGCGGTGTCGACCTTGGTGGCGCCGTTTACGACTATGAGCCGGACGAAGCCGAAATCCTGAAGGATCTGCTTCCGCGCAATCTCGCGGTGCAGATTTTCAAGGCGCTCCTCGAGAATGTGGCGGGCGAGTTCGGCGCCAAGATGTCTGCGATGGACAACGCGACGCGCAATGCGGGCGAGATGATCAAGAAGCTCCAGATCACCTACAACCGCTCGCGTCAGGCGATGATCACCAAAGAACTGATCGAAATCATTTCGGGCGCCGAAGCCCTCTAAAGACTTGCCCCTGACGGGAAGATTAAGGAAGCCCAATGAGCAACCCAGTCGGAAAGATCGCACAAATCATCGGTGCCGTCGTGGACGTCCAGTTCACCGACGCGCTGCCGGCCATTCTGAACGCGCTTGAGACGAACAATGGCGGCAACCGCCTCGTTCTCGAAGTCGCGCAGCATCTGGGCGAGAACACGGTTCGCACCATCGCGATGGACACGACCGAAGGTCTGGTGCGCGGCCAGGAAGTGCGCGACACGGGAAGCGCAATTTCGGTTCCCGTCGGCGACGGCACGCTCGGCCGCATCATCAACGTCATCGGCGAGCCGGTGGACGAAGCCGGCCCCGTGAAGGCCGACGCGACCCGCGCGATCCACCAGGACGCGCCCGCCTTTGTCGAGCAGTCGACGGAAGCCGAAATGCTCGTCACGGGCATCAAGGTTGTCGATCTTCTCGCGCCCTATGCGCGCGGCGGCAAGATCGGCCTCTTCGGCGGCGCCGGCGTGGGCAAGACGGTTCTCATTCAGGAACTCATCAACAACATCGCGAAGGCGCATGGCGGCTACTCCGTGTTCGCCGGCGTCGGTGAGCGTACCCGCGAAGGCAACGACCTCTATCACGAGATGATCGAGTCGGGCGTGAACAAGGACCCGCGCGAGAACAACGGCGATACGACCGGTTCGAAGTGCGCCCTCGTGTTCGGCCAGATGAACGAGCCCCCGGGAGCCCGCGCCCGCGTCGCTCTGACGGGTCTGACCGTCGCCGAGCATTTCCGCGACAAGGGCCAGGACGTGCTCTTCTTCGTCGACAACATCTTCCGCTTCACGCAGGCGGGTTCGGAAGTGTCGGCGCTTCTCGGCCGTATTCCTTCGGCCGTGGGCTATCAGCCGACGCTCGCCACCGACATGGGCGCGCTGCAGGAACGCATCACAACGACGACCAAGGGTTCGATCACCTCGGTGCAGGCCATTTACGTGCCTGCCGACGACTTGACCGACCCGGCGCCTGCGACCTCCTTCGCGCATCTTGACGCGACCACCGTTCTCAACCGTGCGATCTCGGAAAAGGGCATTTATCCCGCCGTTGACCCGCTCGACTCGACGAGCCGCATTCTCGAGCCGCGCGTCGTCGGTCAGGAGCACTATGAGACCGCGCGTCGCGTGCAGGAAATTCTTCAGCGCTACAAGTCGCTGCAGGACATCATCGCGATCCTGGGCATGGACGAACTCTCGGAAGAGGACAAGCTCGTGGTCGCCCGCGCCCGCAAGATCGAGCGCTTCCTGTCGCAGCCCTTCCACGTCGCCGAAGTCTTCACCGGTACGCCGGGCTGCCTCGTCGATATCAAGGACACTGTGAAGGGCTTCAAGGGCCTCTGCGATGGCGACTATGACCATCTGCCGGAAGCCGCCTTCTACATGGTCGGCACGATCGAAGACGCGATTAAGAAGGCCGAACGCCTCGCGGCGGAAGCTGCCTGAGCAGATCTAGGACGGAACGAGCCTCATGGCCGATAAGCTGCATTTCGACCTCGTGTCCCCGGAACGGCTTCTCCTCTCGGAGAATGTCGACATGGTGACCGTGCCCGGCAAGGAAGGCGACTTTGGCGTTCTGGCCGGTCACTCGCCCATGATGACGACGCTTCGTCCGGGTGTGATCAATGTCGACGAGGCTGGCAAGCCGCAGCGCCGCATTTTCGTGCGGGGCGGGTTTGCGGAAGTGACGCCGTCGGGTCTCACGGTTCTGGCCGAGTACACGATCCCGGTCGAGGAACTCGATCAGGCGAAGCTCGATCTCGAAATCGGCTATGCCGAGGAAGATGTCGCCGGCGCCAAGAGCGACGACGCGCGGCTGGTGGCGCAGGAGAAGCTCGACCATCTGAAGCAGATGCGTCTGGTTCTCTGAGCCTCCTCGAAAATCCATATATCGAAGGGCGGTGCCTAGGCGCCGCCCTTTGTTTTTTTGGGCGATGCTGCGGTTTTTTGGCGCGTGTTGCAGCCTTAACCCGTTGGCGCCATTGCGATATAGTTTCCCATGGTGCTTGTTAGAGGGCCGGGGAAGCAGAACGTAGAAAAGCTGGATCGGAAGATGAGCCGTCACTGGACACTCGACGATATCAAATGGGCGGATTTCGACGCTTCCAAGGTCGATCAGGATATTCTGCGCGCGGTGAAAGCGGCAGCCATGGTCGAGTACAACGCGCCCGACTACGTCACCTATCTATGCAATGTCTTCTCCGATCGGCCGGACGTGAAGGAAATCGTCCATCGCTGGGGCGAGGAGGAGGTGCAGCATGGCGCCGCGCTCGCCCGTTGGGCCGAGCTTGCCGATCCGACCTTTAATTTTGAGGCAGCCTTCAAGCGATTCCGCGAGGGCTATGCGATCCCGACCGACGCGATCCAGTCGGTGCGCGGTAGCCGCGCGGGTGAGCTGGTTGCGCGCTGCGTCGTGGAGAGCGGCACGTCCTCCTATTACACGGCGATCAAGGACGCGACGGACGAGCCGGTGCTGAAGCAGATCGCCGCCAATGTCGCGGCGGATGAGTTCCGCCACTACAAGCTTTTCTACGACCAGTTCAACGCGCTCGGCGAGGATCAGCCCTCGGTGCTCGCACGCGCGCGCATCGCGATCGGCCGCGTCTCCGAAGCCGATGACGACGAACTGGCCTGCGCCTATTACTCCGCCAACACACCTGCCGATGGCAGTGTGCCCTACGAGCGGGCGCGTTTCGCCAAGGCTTACGAGAAGCGCGCGCTTGGTCTTTATCGCCGCCAGCATGTAGACCGGCTCGTCTCCATGGTCGGCAAGGCGGCGGGATTGAAGCCCCATGGCTTCATCATGCGGATTGTCGGTTCAGCGGTCTGGGCCTTCTGGAGCGTGCGCGCCAGGCGGCTGGCGAACGCCGCTATCTAGCGTCAGCTCGACGCGGCGATCCAGGGGAGCGGTTCCGCACCCCCTTCGCGATTTCTCATATCGAAATAGATCAGCGATGCCGCCTCGCCGCCAAAGGCCGAGGCGAGCGCCGGCGCCGCATCGGCTGAACTCACGGCGAGGATTTGCCCCCGCGCGACAGTTTCCCCGCGCCTGACGGCCACCGTCCCGAGGCCGGCTATCACAAGCCGGTGTCCACCCGACAGACCGATAATGAGGACGCTCCTGTAGCCCTTGAATTCGCCTGCAAAGAGAACGCGTCCGCCGACGGGGCTTTCGAGATCGCAGTTCGGGGGAACGCCGAGAGCGAGGCCGCCCGAATTCCGCACTGTCGGAGAGACGCCGGAAAACTGCGCCGAGCGGCGGCGGATTTTGTCGCCCTGACGGATCGTCAGCATGCCGGTTTCGCTGATGCTGCACGAATGAGGCCCGGCGGTTCGTTGCGACGCCTCTGGTCTGACCGGTGCAGCCGCCGGCACCGGGGGCGCAGGGATCGCAACCAAGGGTCTCGCGAGAGGCGTGGCGGCGGCAGGGGCAGGCGTCAGTTCGGCAGCTATGCCCGCGCGAATATCCTTGCAGATAGCGGCATAGGTGCGCGGCCAGTAAGACCGGTCGACGTTGTGGAGGCAGTCGCCGAGATTGGGCGCGGGTGCTTCGCCCACCGATATCGACGACACTAAAACCCGCGCTTCATCGAGGTCGAGGCCGAAGCCAAACCCGACGAGACAGGCGGCGCCGAGGCAAATATTTGCGACATGCCGCAAGGCGCTCATGGCAGCGCCGCGATGATCTGAGCGCGGTCCATCCTTACCCCGAACAAAATACTCCGTTGGGGAATAGCGCGCGGGACTCGTTTTTGTTCCGTCTTCCACGATGGCGCTCAGCCTGATCGTGTTTGCATGTCGTGTTGCACATTGTGTGCGCCCGAGCGATCAATGTGAAACAAATGCGACGGCTTCCGCCGGCACTTTCCCGTCCCTGCATGGTTATTTGCAAGGGGGCCGCGTGAGAGGGATGGCGGCACAAAATGCGTAGTCAATCCATAAGCATGAGCGAGCAATATTGGCGCGACCGCTATGGCCTGCCGCCAAGACTCGATGAGAAGCCATCCCCAAAGCCGCGCTCGGCGCGCCGCCGCTGGCGTATGCCGTGGACGAGCGCTGCAGAATCTCGCCCCCCTGCCGCGCGCCTGCTCGACTCCGTGGCGTCGAAGCGAGGTTTTGTCCTCAAGCTCGGCGTCCTCCTCTTCGCGGCGATCTGGATCGCGGGCGGCGGCATGGTCCTCGCCAGCTACATGTGGAACGCGCCGATAGGCGGCGCGTCGGCGCAGAGTGCTGCTGCTGCTGTCGACGTCGATCAGGAAGGCGGGCTTGCAAGGCTCTTTGCGTCCCGCAGCCGCGATGCGCTGCTATCCGACAATGCGGCGGCGAATGAGGCGGCTCTCATTGCCTTGCGTGGATATATTCTCACCGGCAGCGACGGCTTCAGGACGGAGTGGCAGCGCAATGTTGATCTCTTCGAGGCGTCGCAAAATGCCATCATCAAGAACTCGCAAGGCTGGACGGATGGCCGCCAGCTTCTTCAGTTAACGGAGTTTCGCAGAACCTCGGAGGAGCTTCTCGCGGAGGAGCAGGTTCTGGCGAGTATTGTCGGCACGCCCAACCGGTTTCCCGGATTGAGGCTCTATGATGAGGAGGTTGCCCCCGCCTTCGATGAGGCGGTCAGGCTGTGCGATGTGATGCTGCAATCGGTCATGACGTCGAACTGGCCGGACAGCGCGTCGAGCGTCGATGCGCTGGCGCGGCTGCGCGGCGATGTGCGGACCATGCGGGCGGGGCTCGCGCTCTATCTTCGGTCGCGGGCGACGACGATGCCGATCGAGGTCGAGGCGGCCTACGAGTCTTTCCAGAATTCGGGAAGTGTTCTTTCTACACTGCGCGTCAAGGCGAGGCCGGGCGATCAGGCGAAATACGATCGCCTGTCGGCGCTGATTCAATCCACCGACAAACAGCTGCAGCAGATTCTTGCGCTGAAGCGCACGTCGCGCTGGGATTATGCCGACTACGCTTTCAGGCAGAAGGTTCTGCTGCTTTCCGAGAAAATCTCGGCGACGCTCGGCGAATGGAGGGCGGAGAGTTAGAGCGGCTTCGCGAGCGGCCCGAGTTCGCGGACGATCTGTTCATAGACGCCGCGCTTGAAGGGAACGATCAGCTCCACGAGTTCGCTGACCGGCACCCATGCCCATTCGCTGAACTCCTGATGCGCGTCGGCGGTGAGGTCGAAATCCTCATCGCGCCCCAGATAGCGCATCGCATACCATTTCTGCTTCTGGCCGCGATACTTGCCCTTGAGCGCGTGGCCGACGAGATGAGGCGGCAGGTCATAGGTGAGCCAGTCGGAGGTCTCGCCGATGATCTCGGCATTGTCGACGCCGGTCTCTTCCTTCAACTCGCGCAAGGCCGCGTCGCGCGGCTCCTCGCCCTGATCGACGCCACCCTGCGGCATCTGCCAGGTGAGGGGCGAGCCGGTATCGACTTCCTGGATACGGTTGCCCGCCCAGACGAGACCATCCCTGTTGATGAGCATGATGCCGACGCAAGGCCGATAGGGGAGGCTCTCGGGATCGACGGTCTTTCGCTCGTCGCGCTTCACCATGTCACTCTCGCTCCCGTCACTTGGGGGTGACGACTGTCGCCGTCACGGGGACCAGCACAACGCCATTGTTCTTCAAGCCTGCCGCCCAACGCGCCACCTCATCGACGGTGACAGGGAAGGCGGATGCGACGCCGACCGCGAGACCCGACTGTTTCGCACCATCCTCAAGCATGGAAAGAGACTGCTTGATGACGTCCGGGTTCTGCACCGGATCTACCATGCGCGTGGCTTGAGCAATCGGCAGGCCGATTTCGCCGCCGAGCTTCGGCGCGAGGCTGCGCTGCGAGGTGCCGTTGTCGACGTACATGAGGCCGCGGCCCTTGAGGGCCGCGAGGATGGGCGACAGAGCGGTCGCGGTGCTCGTGAAGCGCGCGCCCTGATAGTTCATGACGCCTGCATAGCCGGTAAAGCGGCTCATCTGCCATTCGAGGCGCGACATATTTTCGGGCGCCTGCAGATTGGTCAGAAGCGTATAGGGGCCCGGATCGTTCTGCGGATAGCCGAAGGGCTCCATCGGCAGCTCAAGCAGAACTTCGTGGCCCGCCGCGCGAGCCTTGTCGATCCAGTCCTGCAGCTTGGCGCCATAGGGCGCGAAGGAGAGGGTCACCTCAGGCGGCAATGCCTCGATCGCATGGGCCGTCGCGCTCTCGCTGATTCCCATGCCGCTGACCACGATGGCGACGCGGGGCCCTTCGGGCAGACCTTTGGGCAGAGGGCGCGCATAAACCTTCCAGGCCTGGCGACCGTCCTTGGCTATGACGGGTAGTGGGCCTTGCGGACTATTGGCGATCAGCGCTTGGTCCGGCGCGCGCCGCAGCGGTCCTACGGTATCGGCCGCCGGTGCATTGTCATCGCTCGTCGATTCGGCGCCCACGATCCTGACCCCATCGGCCGGAGTGGCCTCGTCGCCCTGCTCGACGCGTTTGGCAGCATCCAGAAGGGCCTGCTCGTCGGGGCTCGGCTGGTCTGTGTCAGGGAGCGTTGTCGCGGGCTTGGGAGTGGTCGGCTCTTCGTCCGGATTGCCGGGACGGAGCTCGGCGGGCTTTGCTGGCGCGGGTTCCGGCGCGACGGCAAGGCGCACCACTGGCTCGCCTGCGAGTCGGTGGTCGGAAAGGAGCAGCCAGCCGAGCGTGCCGCCATAGGCAAGCACGACAACGAGCGTCGTAATGGCAAGCAGCCCCGGGCGGCGCGCCTCGTCCGCATTCATGGCAGACAGCTGGTCACGCGGCATTGCGGATGTCCTGCTGCATGGCCTGCCCAAGCCGTGTCTCAGCCGACGCCATCACGCCTTTGCCCCCTTGCCCTAATCGCCCGGCTCGCGTCCCGTCAGTTCGCGCTTACCGAAGATGCACTCTTGAAAGCGGCATCCTTGCGAACGCCATTCAACAGGTCGAGCGCATAGAGAAGCTGCTTGTCGTCCTTCTTGTCGGTCGGCACGAAAGAATCCGAACCCGCGATTTCCTTGGCGCCGTCTTCGGCGGCGAGGTGTCCTGGAAGCTCCGCCTCGCCGGTGACGAGCGTGCGCTTCTTGAGCTTCGGATCGGTATTCTGCTCGACCTGAATTTCCGGCTCGATGCCCTTGGCCTGGATCGAATGGCCCGACGGCGTGAAGTAGCGCGCCGTTGTCAGGCGCAGCGCGCCGTCCGAGCCGAGCGGAATGATGGTCTGCACCGAACCTTTGCCGAAGGAACGTGTGCCGAGGATCGTCGCGCGACGATGATCCTGCAGCGCGCCCGCAACGATTTCGGATGCCGAGGCCGAGCCGCCATTGATGAGCACGATCACGGGCTTTCCGCCGGTCAGGTCGCCGCCGCGCGCATTGTAGCGCTGCGTGTCTTCAGAATGGCGCCCGCGCGTCGAGACGATCTCGCCTTCGCTGATGAAATCGCTGCTGACCGCGATCGCCTGTTCAAGAAGACCGCCCGGGTTGTTGCGCAGGTCGAGGACATAGCCCTTCACCTTCGCCGGCCCGATCTGCTTCTTCAGCGTCTGGATCGCCTCTTCCAGCAACTCGCCCGTCTGTTCGTTGAACGAGGTGATGCGCACATAGGCGATGTCGCCCTCGCGGTGGTACTTCACCGACTTGATGGTGATGATGTCGCGGGTGAGCTTTACGTCGAATGGCTCGTCGGCGCCCTTGCGCACGACCGTCAGCGTGACGGCGGTATTGACCGGCCCACGCATCTTGTCGACGGCGTCGCTCAGCGTCATGCCGAGGATCGGCTTGCCGTCGATATGGGTGATGTAGTCGTTGGGGCGAAGGCCGGCGCGGCTTGCGGGCGTTTCGTCGATCGGCGTCACGACCTTCACGACGCCATTCTCCATGGTGACCTCGATGCCGAGGCCGCCGAACTCGCCGCGCGTCTGCACCTGCATGTCGCGGAAGCTCTTGGGGTTCATGTAGCTCGAATGCGGATCGAGCGAGGTCAGCATGCCGTTGATCGCGGATTCGACCAGCTTCGCGTCGTCCGTCGGCTCGACATAGTCGGCGCGGACGCGTTCAAACACGTCACCGAAAAGATTGAGCTGGCGATAGGTGTCGCTGTCCGCCGCCTCGGCAATGCTGTTGAGGTTGCCCGGCTGCAACGCGAATACGGTGAGGGCCGAGACGATCGTGCCAATCGCAAAACCGCCGATCACAGACTTGTTCATTTATCCACGAGCCTTCTTGTCACTCATCATCAGCCACGGGCGGGGATTGATCGGGTCGCCATCTTTCCGGAACTCGATGTAAAGCACCGGCCTTTGACCGGCTTTCGCATCCCGGTTGGAGCCGCCGCCCCGTTCGGCCGCCCCGTTGTCTTCAGCCAAACTGTCTGGTGAGGGAGACGGGCCCATAGTGCCGACGGGCTCCCCGGCAAGAACGGTTTGGCCCGCTGTTCCGTTGATTCTGCTCATGCCCGCCAACAACACATGGTAGCCCTCGCCTACCGATATTATCAAGAGTTGCCCATAGGCGCGAAAGGGGCCCGCGAAGACGATCTTGCCGTCGAAAGGCGCTACAATCTGCGCCTCGGGCCGGGCCGCGATCTGGAGACCCTGCATCCGCCCGCCGAGACCGTTGGGCGCACCGAATTCTCTTAGCACGGGGCCCGTTACCGGCAGGCGAACAAGTCCTTTTGCCTCCGAAAAAAGGCGTGATGAAGGCGATGATGTCTCGCTGCGCGGGGGGCTCAGGGCGGCTACCTGCTCGGTCTGTGACTGCACTTGAGCCTGCGCCTGGGCCCGCTCTTGGACCTGAGCCTGCGGGGCGGGCTCATCTCTGGCCGCCACCACCGGTTCGGGCGCTTCGACGGGCTTCATCCTGGCGGGGTCCGGGCGGGGGAGGGGGATGCGCTGGGCGGCGGTTGCCTCCAGGCGGCCGATCAGGTCGGTGAGGTCGGTCGCCTGCCGGGACAGGCGCTCGGCCCGGCTCTGTTCGGTTTCGGCCGCCTCGACCAGCTTTTGCTGGCGGGCGACCTTCTTGTTCAGCAGGGTTTCAAGCCTCGCCTTGTCGCGTTCGAGCGATGCCTGGGCGTCGGCGAGGGTTTTCCGCTCGGCCATGATGGCGGCGCGGAGCCGGGTCAGTTCGTCGAGCTTCGCCTTCAGCGCCAACGCTTCGGCGCGGAGTTCCGGAACGGCGGAGCCGAGCAGGATTGCGCTGCGGATCGCGCCCAGCGCGTCGTCGGGGCGCACGGCGAGGGCGGGCGGCGGGTGGCGGTCAACGCGAGTGAGCGCCGCGAGCAGGTCCGCCATCTCGCCGCGACGATGTTCGAGCCGGAGAAGCAGATCCGCCTCCGCGGCTTTCAGCGCCACCAGCCGGTCCTCGGAGGCGGAAACGTCCTTCTCGCGCGCCTGCACATTCGCCGCCGTCTCGATGAGGCGGCTGCGTATCTCCGCGATTTCCTTGCGCGCGTCTTCCGATTGCGCGTCGAGTGCCTTCTTGCGCTCGACGCTGGTGTCGAGTTCGTGCTTCAGGCTTTCGAGCGTCGACGGGTCTGCCACCTCGGCCCGCGCAGGGGCGAGCCACGGCGCGGAGATCATCAGCAAGCCCGCCAGCGCGAGCGGGGCTATGCGCTCAGGCCGTGACACGGGCAGCCCGTTCTGCGCCGGCAAGGAGCGAGAGCCCCGTCATGCCCTCCGGAACCTCAAGGCCCATCAGGCCGAGCAGGGTCGGGGCAACGTCGGCCAGCGTGCCGGGGCGCAGCGTGGAGTTCTTCTCCGTGCCGTTCAGGATGAACGGCGTGCGTGAGGATGTGGGGCCGCGCCAGGGCGCGCCGGTCGCTTGATCCACCATCACCTCGCCCTTGCCGAATGCGCTGGTCACGACCATGACCGCGCCGCGCTTTTCGACCTGGGCCGCGAGCCTGCCCAGATGCTTGTCGATGGCCTCGGCGGCCTCCACCGTGGCGCGCAGATTTCCCGTGCGGCCGAGGATGGCCACGTTCGGCATATGCAGCGCGATGAAATCGCGGTCGCTCTTGCGCACGGCGTCGATGGCTTCGGCGACGAGATCGGCGGAGGCGAGATCCGGGCGCTTTTCGAGCTTGGCGAAGGGCGGACTTTCGGCGACGCCGATCGTCTCGCCATCATGGATTTCGCTGACGCCCCCGCGCAGGAAGAGCGAGAGGTTCGTCTCTGCGATGGTTTCCGTCAGCAGGAGTTGCGAGCGACCGGCCCGCGCGATGGTTTCACTGAGCGTGGGGGCGACGGGAGCTTGCGCGAAAAACGGTTCGACATGCGGCCTTGCGCGACCTTCGATTTCGCAAAGTGAGGCGGTGCCGGAGAGAAGGCCGGCGGCCGGCCCGTCAAGCATGGCTTCGATGAGCCGGCGCCCGAGATCGGGCTGCAGATTGACGAGCAGAACCGCGTCGTCCTGCCGGATGCCCCGGTATTTTGCCGTGACGGCGGGCGGGACGCGATCGTCGGCGAGGCCCTTCTTGTAGGCATCGTTGAGATAGGCGGCCGGATATTCCGTGCGCGGTGCCTCGGCGGTGAGAATGGCCTTCAGCGCCGATTTCAGGAGGTCGCCCTCGCTCGGTTCATCGAAGGCGTAGGCGCGGCCCATGATGGTTCCGAGACTCGCATGTTCGGCGCCCGATATGTCGTCGAAGAATTCGGCGAGATAATCGACACCGCCCTGCCGCGCAGCGTCCTGCCCGTCCATGACCGCATGGACCCACACCTGCATGCCTTCATGGCTGAGCAGTGCCGCAAGCACGGCGAGATGGTGCTGATGTCCGGCGATGCCGCCCGGCGACACCATGCCGACCAGGTGGATCGCGCCGCCGCGCGACCTTGCGCGCTGAATGAGTCTGGTAAACGCCGGGTTGGTGCTGATGGCGCGGGCGTCATCCTGCTGAATGGCGCGGTTGACGCGAAGGATCGGTTGCTCCACCGGACGGCCCGCCCCGAGCGTCAGATAGCCCGCCTTTGCGTTGCCGGGCTTTCCGGGCGCAAGGCCCACATCCTCGCCCGATGCGGACAGGAGCGTCTTCGCGGAAGTGGCCGCCAGGCGGTCGTAGATCGGCGTACGCGCCATCGCGAGCGCATTTCCCTCGCGCTCCGCGCGAATGCCCCAACCGTCCAGAAGGACGAGGACCAAGGGTCTGACGCCGACAAATCCGCTCATAATTTCTGAATTAATCAGCCCCGACTCAATGCCTGCATGTTCGCCACGCAGTAAGAACGAAACTATTCCAAGGCGTGAATCCTGTCCACGACCACGATGCACCATCATGCCCATATTGGTCGCTGCGCGGGCATCTCGGCCCGACGTCAGGCGCGGTGATAGGGGTGCCCGGCAAGGATCGTCACGGCGCGGTAGATTTGCTCGGCCAGCATCACGCGGACGAGCATGTGCGGCCAGGTCATGGGCCCGAAGGCGAGGACATGGGCCGCCTCCTCGCGCAGGGCGGGTGCGAGGCCGGCCGCGCCGCCGATGATGAAGGCGACGTCGGAGTGCCCTTCGTCCCGCCAGCGGCCAAGTCGTTTTGCGAAGGCTTCACTCGGCTCGGCGCGGCCGCGTTCGTCGAGCGCCACCAGAAGCGCGCCGCGCGGCAGCGCCGCGCGCAACAGTGCCGCCTCGGCGTCTTTGAGAGGCGTCGCGTCGAGGCGACGTTTTTCTTCAACCTCTTTCAGGTTGAGGGCGGTTATGCCGATGCCGCGGCCTGTGGCTTCGGTGCGCGAGACATAGTCGTCGAGAAGCTCTTTCTCGGGGCCGGCGCGAAGCCTGCCGACGGCGCAGATGTCGATGCGCATGATGGGCCTTTCATCGGGGACGCAAGCGACACAGCGGCTTGCCGCTGTGCCCTGTCGCGTGAGGCGCCGGAAAGATGGTCGTCGTCAGACGGCGGCTTGCTCGGCCGGAATATTGGCCGACCACATTTTTTCCAGCTTGTAGAAGTCGCGCACCTCGGGACGGAAGATGTGGATCAACACGTCGCCGCTGTCGATCAGCACCCAGTCGCCCTGTCGCAAGCCTTCGACATGCGCCGCGCCATAGCCGGCTTCCTTCAGGCGGCGAATGAGATGTTCGGCCACGGCAGCGACGTGGCGCTGCGATGTGCCGCTCGCCACGACCATGTAGTCGGCGATGGGCGTCTTCCCGGCGAGGTCGATGGACACGATATCGGAGGCCTTGTCCTCATCGAGGCTCTTGAGAACGAGCGCGAGATGGGTGGCGGCTTTTGACTTCGCGGGATCGGCCTTTTTGGATGCCTTTTTCGCGGCGGGCTTCTTTGTTGCCGCTTTTGGGGCTGCCGCTTTTGGGGCTGCCGCTTTCGGGGCTGCTGTCTTTTTGGCGGCGGGCTTTTTGGCCGGAGCTTTTTCTGCGGCTTTTGCCTTCGGCGCCGCTGCCTTCTTCGGAGCAGCGGCCTTCTTCGGGGCTGCGTCCTTTTTCGGTGCCGAAGCGGTTTTCTTTGCCGTCGCTGCCGTCTTGGTTGCGGGCCGCTTCGCGGTCTTGGCGGCTGCCTTCGACGCGCTTGCGGGCTTGCGCTGGACCTTTGGGTCCTTCGTGGGGCTGCTCAGGTAATGGCTCCTTCTGTCCTGTCTCGAGGATCGAAGCCGACCGCCGAAGCGGATTCGGCTGCCCCAAGATTAGGGGCGTGACGCTCCGAGTTCAATCTATCTATAGAATCGAAAGCCTTTATGACTCTCCGCGCGCCGCCCGTATAGAGGTCGCAGAAGCGGCGTGCTCCGGCCCTTCGAGAAAGACGAGGGCGGGCGGTGTCGCGCGCGCGAGAAGGGCCGCGTCGCTCTGGTCGAGCGTCATCCCCTTCAGCATCGTGGCTGCGGGCGAGAGGCGCGCCTTCAGCGTGAAGCCGGGCCTTGGATAGACGGCCATGGCGATTTCCCGCGTGAGGTCGCGCCATTTTGCCCAGCGCGGCAGTTGCAGCATGTTGTCCGCTCCCATCAGCCAGACGAAGCGGATGTCGGGGTGATGGGCCTTCAGAGCGCGTATCGTGTCGATGGTGAAACGCGTGCCCAGCCGCGTTTCGATGTCGGTGACAACGATGCGCGGATCGCCCGATCGCGCGACGAGTTCCTCGGCATCTTTCATTCGCGTGGACAGGGGCGCCATGCCGGATGCGCTTTTCAGCGGATTCTGCGGCGAAACGAGCCACCAGATGCGGTCGAGCGCCAGCGCCTTGAGGCACATGCGCGTGAGGTGCAGATGTCCCTCATGCGCGGGATTGAACGAGCCGCCGAGCAGCCCGACCGTCATGCCCGGTGCCAGCGCTTCGTTGCGTTTCATGGGCGGCGTCCGTTCACGGCCTGATCTGGCCGTTGCCGCGCACCACATATTTGAAGCTCGTCAGCTGTTCGACACCGACGGGCCCGCGCGCATGGAACTTGCCGGTCGCGATGCCGATTTCCGCGCCCATGCCGAACTCGCCGCCATCGGCGAATTGCGTCGAGGCGTTGTGGAGCACGATGGCGCTATCCACCACTGCGAGGAAACGATCGGCGGTCTTCTGGTTCGCCGTGATGATCGACTCCGTGTGGTGCGAGCCGTAGCGCGCGATGTGATGCATCGCGTCCTCGACGCCGCCGACGACGCGCACGGAAATGATCGCGTCGAGATATTCGGTGCTCCAGTCCGCTTCCGTCGCGGGCTTCACACGGGTATCGACCGCGCAGGTGCGTTCGTCGCCGCGCACTTCGCAGCCCGCGTCGAGCAGATCCTTGACGAGAACGGGAAGATGCGTCGCCGCGCAGGCTTCATCGACAAGCAGTGTTTCCGCCGAGCCGCAGACGCCGGTGCGCCGCAGCTTCGCGTTCATCACGATCTTGCGCGCCATTTCGAGATCGGCGTCCTTGTCCACATAGACGTGGCAGATGCCTTCGAGATGCGCGAAGACGGGCACACGCGCTTCCGCCTGCACGCGGGCGACGAGGCTCTTGCCGCCGCGCGGCACGATGACGTCGATATTGCCGTCGAGGCCGGCAAGCATTTCGCCAACCGCAGCGCGATCCGTCGTCGGAACGAGCTGGATAGCATGCTCGGGCAGATTGGCGGCCATGAAGCCTTCGACGAGCGATTCATGGATGATGCGGCTTGAATGGCTGCTTTCGGAGCCGCCGCGCAGGATTGCGGCGTTGCCCGACTTCAGACAAAGCGCGCCTGCATCCGCGGTCACATTGGGGCGGCTCTCATAGATGATGCCGATGACGCCGAGCGGCACGCGGATGCGCTCGATGTGAAGACCGTTCGGGCGGTCCCACTCAGCGATCTTCGACCCCACTGGATCGGGAAGGGCGGCGATGTCTTCAAGCCCCTTGGCCATGGCTTCGATGCGCTTATCGTCGAGCATCAGGCGGTCGAGCATGGCGCCGGAGAGCCCCTTTTCTTTGGCGGCGGCGAGGTCCTTCGCATTGGCTGCAAGAATGTCGTCAACATTGGCGCGCAGCACCATGGCGGCGCTCAGAAGGCCGGCGTCCTTTTGCTTGGTCGGCGCCAGGCTGAGTTTTTCGGCGGCGGCGCGGGCACGCTTGCCCATTTCCGCCATCAGGGTGGCAATTCCGTTCCGGTCTGCGTCGATTTTCACAATGCTCACGAGGCCACCTGTTCTTCTGCTCGTTCTCTCATGTGTTGTGCCATAGACCCTATCGCAAGGGCTTAAGGCGGGCACGGGCTTTGTGATCAGGCCTTCATCATCACCAGATCGTCGCGGTGAACCATTTCGGCGCGGCCCGCAAAGCCCAGAAGCTCTTCGATCTCACTGCTGTTATGGCCCTTGATGCGCTGGGCGTCCTCGCTCGAATAGGCCGACAGCCCGCGCGCGATCTCCACGCCGCTTTCATCGAGAATGCTCAACGCGTCGCCGCGCTCGAAGCGTCCATCGACGGCGGTGATGCCGGCGGGCAGGAGGCTCCGCCCATGACGCAGCGCATTGACCGCACCCGCATCGACCGTGATCGAGCCCATGGTCTTGAGGCTGCCGGAAATCCAGCGCTTGCGCGAGGCGACGGGCGAGGTGCGCGCCGTGAACCATGTGCAGCGCGCACCGTCTTCCAGCGCGCGAAGCGGATGCAGCGTGCGCCCATTGGCGATCGCCATGTTGCAGCCGCCCTCGGTCGCGATGCGGGCGGCGGCGACCTTCGTCTTCATACCGCCGCGGCTCATCTCGCTCGCTGCGTCGCCCGCCATGCCCATGATCTCGGGCGTGATGTCGGCGACTTCCGGAATATGCGTCGCTCCGGGTTCGGAGGGAGGCGCCGTGTAGAGACCATCGACATCGGAGAGCAGGACGAGGCAGTCCGCCGAGATCATGCTCGCCACACGGGCGGCGAGGCGGTCATTGTCGCCATAGCGGATTTCGCTCGTCGCCACCGTGTCGTTCTCGTTGATGACGGGCACGGCGCCGAAGCGCAGCAGCGTGTTCAGCGTCGAGCGCGCATTGAGATAGCGCCGCCGCTCCTCCGTGTCGTCGAGCGTCAGAAGGATCTGTGCGCAGTTGCGGCCATAGGCGCTGAGAATTTCCTGATAGGCGTGAGCGAGGCTGATCTGGCCGACGGCGGCGGCAGCCTGGCTTTCCTCGAGCTTGAGCTTGCCGGAGGGCAGGCCGAGCGCGCGACGGCCGAGCGCGATGGAGCCGGAGGACACGATCAGCATTTCCTGCCCTCGCGCGCGCATCGTCGCCACATCCTCGATGAAGGCGTGGAGCCATGTGCGGTTGAGCTTGCCGGTTTCCTTTTCCGTCAGAAGGGCCGAGCCGATCTTGACCACGACGCGCTGGGCATTGCTGAGACGCGCGATCATTTCGAAACCCCTCGGCGGGACTTCACTCCTTGCCCGATCATGGACGCCACCCTTCTTCCGGCTCCTCAGCCGCTTTCTTTTCTTCGGCTTTGGCGGCGGCGATTTCGTCGGCGACGAGGTGCAGCACCTTGTCGACGCCTTCGCCCGAGACGCCGGAAATGACATGGACCTTCTTGCGGCGGCTCGCCTTCACCAGCGCCTTGCGCTTCTCCTCGCGCTCTTCTTCCGACAGCGCGTCGCATTTGTTGAGGCAGAGGATTTCCGGCTTGTCTTCCAGACCTGCGCCATAGGCTTCGAGTTCGTTCCGGATGACGTGATAGGCCTCCGCCACATCTTCCTGCGTGCCGTCGACGAGATGGACGAGAACGCGGCAGCGCTCCACATGCCCGAGGAAGCGGTCGCCGAGGCCTGCGCCTTCGCTCGCGCCTTCGATGAGGCCGGGAATGTCTGCAAGCACGAAGGTGCGCGCGTCGATGCTCACGACGCCGAGGCCCGGCGTCAGTGTGGTGAAGGGATAGTCCGCGATCTTGGGCTTCGCCGCGCTGACCTTGGCGAGGAATGTGCTCTTGCCCGCATTTGGCAGGCCGACCAGGCCCGCATCGGCGATGAGTTTCAGCCGCAGCCAGATCCACATCTCCTGGCCTTCCTGGCCGGGATTGGCGCGGCGGGGCGCGCGATTGGTCGAGCTCTTGAAGTACGCATTGCCGAAGCCACCATTGCCGCCCTTGAGCAGCACGACGCGCTGGCCGACTTCCGTGAGATCGGCGAGCAGCGTTTCCTCGTCTTCGTCATAGACCTGCGTGCCGACGGGTACCTTCAGCACCGCGTCTTCGCCGTTGAAGCCGTGGCGGTTCCGGCCCATGCCATGCATGCCGGTCTTGCCCTTGAAGTGCTGCTGGTAACGATAGTCGATGAGCGTGTTCAGGCCTTCGACGCATTCGATCACGACATCGCCGCCCTTGCCGCCGTCGCCGCCGTCAGGTCCGCCGAATTCGAGGAATTTCTCGCGGCGAAAGCTCACCGCGCCGGCGCCGCCGTCGCCAGCGCGGATGTAGATTTTCGCCTGGTCGAGAAATTTCATTCTGTCGTCTCGCTTGCGAGTAGGTTGTGCGTTGCCGCGCGCGCTCTCGGCAGTTCCATCCGGAGTCCGCGCAGCTTGGCGCGGCGCGCTTCGGACCAGATTTCGTTTTCCGCAATATAGCGGAAGCCGAGCTTGGTCAGAACGCGGCCGGAAGCATGATTTTCGACGAAGTGCCCCGCCGTCAGCCTTTCGACGGGAAGCCGGGCGAAGGCCTCGGCGACGAGCCGCTTTGCGGCTTCGGTCGCGATGCCGAGGCTCCACCACTCTTCGCCGATCCAGTAGCCGAGCTCGAAGGTATCGCCGCCTTCATCCGACGCGTCGAGGCCGACCGAGCCCACCAGCTCGCCATTCCGGTCGATCGCATAGGCATAGCCCTGCTGTGCGGCCCGGCGCGCGCCATGTGTCGCGATCCATTGTTCGGCGAGGCCGTCCTTGTAGGGGTAGGGCACGCGAGCCAGCATGCTCGCCACTTTCCAGTTGCCGGCGAGCGCCTGAACGCGCGGCGCGTCGTCGAGATTGAAGTGCCTCAGGACCAGCCGGTCCGTTCTCAGAACGTCCTGCATCGGGGTCTCCCGGCCCGGAGTGCCGTTCGCCGAACGGGTACTCGGGCAAAAATAGAGAGGGAGTAGTGCCCTTTGCAGACCTCCCGTCCAATCGCGATGTCCGCGAAGGGCACTGGGAGGGCATTAAAAAAGGGAGATGGCGGCCCATCTCCCTCTCGATTTCGATGGTCGCCACCTGCGAGGTGGCGAAACCTCGCGTCTTCAGTCGGCCGCAGCGGCCGGAGCGCCGGCCGGCATGACGGATACGTAGGTGCGGCCGTTTTTGCGCGCGCGGAAGGAAACAACGCCTTCGGTCGTCGCAAAAATGGTGTGGTCCGTGCCCATGCCGACATTCGCGCCGGGATGCACCTTGGTGCCGCGCTGACGGATGATGATGTTGCCGGAGATGACAGCCTCACCACCGAACTTCTTCACGCCAAGACGACGACCGGCGCTATCGCGACCGTTGCGGGATGAACCGCCTGCTTTCTTGTGAGCCATTTGTCTCTACTCCTGCCTCAGCCTGCGATCTCGACGATCTTGACGAGCATCAGATCCTGGCGATGGCCGTTCTTGCGGCGATAATTCTGACGACGACGCTTCTTGAAGACGGTGAGCTTGGGGCCGCGGGTCAGTTCGACGATCTCGGCCTTCACGCTCGCGCCATCGACGAGCGGCGCACCGATCTTCGTCGCGCTGCCTTCGCCACCGATCATCAGGACCGGGAGGTCGATCTTATCGCCGGCCTGTGCTTCGACGCGCTCCACTTCGAGGAGCTCGTCCTTAGCGACCTTGTACTGCTTGCCGCCGGTCCGGATGACTGCGAACATGGGAAACCACCATATAACGGAAAAGGGCCAGGCGCGGCGGAAGTGCCACGGCCCGGGCCGAATTGGGGGGGAATATACAGGGGGAGGACCGCCTGTCAAGGCGAGAAGCCCTTGGGAACCGGCCCTTTCAGCCCCTTTCGGTCTGTCGGAAAGACCGCCAGAGGCAGACTCCGAGGAAATAGACCGAAACGAGCAGGAAGGCCCCATAAGCCACCGGCATGGCCTGCGCCGGGGTAAGGCTGGGCCCGCTCGCCAGCACCAGCGTGAAGGTAAGGGCCCCCCACGCGCCCGTCATGAGAAGATTTAGTGACCTGAGCGCTCGGACACGGAAGGGATGGATGAATTTGAGGGGCACGAAGGTCAGTGCCCCCAGCACCGCGATGGCTGTCAGGTTTACCCAAGTCCCGCTCGCCGTCAGGTAGAAATAAAGGATGACGAGGTTCCAGACCGCCGGAAAGCCGGAGAAATAATTGTCCGGCGTCTTCATGTCCTTGTTGCCGAAGCAATAAAGGGACGTCGTCATGATGTAGGCGGCGGCTGGGATCTCGAAGCCCGGTGGCACCATGCCGAAGCGGTAGACGATAAGGGCCGGGATTACCGTGTAATTGAGGTAGTCGATGATGTGGTCGAGGATCGCGCCGTCGAATCGGGGCGCGAATTCGGTCACGCGGACCTTGCGGGCCATTGGCCCATCGAAACCGTCGATCAGCAGCGCCGCGCCGAGCCAGAGCAGGACGAGCCGCAAGTCGCCCGCAATCAGCGCGGCGATGGCCAGCAGCCCCGCTACGGCGCCGGACGCTGTGAAGGCATGGACCGCCCAGGCGGCAAAGACCTGCGGCCGGAGCCGTTCCACTCCGGGCTTGGCCGCTTTCTGCTCTGTGTGTGCGTCGCTCATGGCGAAACTTTAGCAGGATCGGGGCCGCCAAAACGTCCTTTCTGCGCAGCGACGCAAAAAGGAGAGATTTATGGCCGTTCAGGCACTTGTGCCGGCGCAATGCCTCGGTCTACATTCCGCGCCGCTTCCACATGGCAGCCGCGCGCCTCGCCGCCGGCCCCATACCTCGCGGAGAGGTGGCTGAGTGGTTGAAAGCACCGCACTCGAAATGCGGCATAGGGGTGACTCTATCGGGGGTTCGAATCCCTCCCTCTCCGCCATTCCTCAGAATTTCGTACAACTGCGACAGATTGCGCGGAGCCGCGGGAAGGGCCCTGAGGCCGGGTGCTTTCCGAGAGGTGGGGCACAGCGCATCACCAAGGTTAAGATTGGTTTTGCTGCTGTTAGATTGCTGAAACTACCCCCCACATATGCTTTGGTGCGGCTATCAGTTAGGCTATTTGCATGAGCTATTGTGTTTTCATGCACCGGTCTGACTCAATTTACGATGATAGCCCGGCTGAGCGGTATCAGTTTCCGAGGCAGTATCTCGGACGGGCCCAGGGAAGCGTCGGCGATTGGATTGTGTACCTGGAGCCGTCGAAGGTTCCTGGAACGCGAGGTTACTTCGCGATCGCGCGCGTGCAGCAGATCATTCCGGATCCGAAGGCGCCGAATATGTATCTTGCGCTCATCGAGCCGGGCTCTTACCTCGATTTTTTCCGCTCCGTTCCGTTCAATGATGTCAGTGGTCCGATAGAGCTCGGTTTGCTGAACGAACATGGGAAACTCTCAGGCCGTGCTCATTCGGCAGTACGTCCGATTTCGTCTCAGGATTTTCAACGCATCGTCGAGCGTGGCTTGGATGACCACGAACCATTATTGCCGCGCGTTGATATGGCCGAACCCGTCAACGGGTTTGAGGAAGGCCAGGCACCTTTTGTGTTCGAGCAAGAGCGGGACCGCGTTCAACAGCTCACCTCGCGAGTCGTGCGTGATCGCGTGTTTCGAAAGGTCGTGCTGCGGGCCTATGACGAACGCTGTGCTATCACAGGGCTCAAGCTGATCAACGGCGGGGGCCGTGCCGAGGTAGACGCTGCGCATATCCGCCCGGTTCAGGCGAATGGGCCGGATGTGGTAAACAACGGCCTTGCACTTTCAGGCACCGCGCATTGGATGTTCGATCGTGGGTTGATAAGCCTAAGCGATGAAATGGAAATTCTGATCTCGCGTCAGGTAAACGACGTGGGTGGCGTTCGCGGCTTCATCAACAAGACGGGGTTTGCCTCTGCCCCGCAGCGTGCAAGCGATCGACCGCATCCGCATTTTCTGAGGTGGCACCGAGAGCATTGTTTCAAGAATTAACTCGGCCCGAATGAGTTAATCTGCCTCAGATTGCGGGGAGAGGGTCCCAACCTCCTTTCCTGCGCGTCGCCGCAAAAGCCAACCCGGTTTCGATCTTTCCCGAATTTTCTAGTGTCGCTCAGGGCTTCGCTTCGTTGGCGATGCCTTCTGCACCCATGTAGACGACGAGGAACTTTAGCGGCACGGAGCCGGTGTTCTGACCGTGATGGGGCACGCCTTGCGCTTCGATGAAGGCGTCGCCCGCACGGTAGACCTTCTTGCCGAGCGTTCCATAGTCCACGGTGAGTTCGCCTTCGAGCACTTGAAGGTACATCGGCGTCTGATGGACGTTGGGCTCACTCACCGCTCCGACGGGCAGAGTAATCAGCTCGGAAATGATCCGCGGCTTGCCTTCAGGGTACTTGAACGGCTTGCCCATAACGTCGGTACTGGTATCGAGCAATACCTTCCCTTTGTAAGCGACAATGCCGGTCGCGTCGGCGGCGTGCGCGGCCAATGGGCAAAGCGCAAGGCTGACGGCAATCAGGTGTGGAATGGCATGTGCGAAAAGCTTGCTCATCGTCTCCTCCCGACAGGTGGTTTGCAACGCACCGAATTATCTCGGGAGGAGACCTGAGCTTCACTGATCCTGCGCAAAAAATGTCGCCGGGGCCGATAAATGGGTCGGTGCGGAATCCGCGTAAACCAGTTCATCGATCGACAAATGAAGAGTCGTATATCCAGCTGGCAATTAGTCCGCTGCCTTGCCCGCCTTTTCGAAGTCGCTTGCGTCGTGTCGCTCGGGGAGCTGGCTCGCGGCGTCGCCCCAGACGCGGTTGACCATGCGCCCGCGCTTGACGGCAGGGCGCTCGGCGATCTGCTCGGTCCAGCGATTGACGTGTTTGTATTCCGCGACGTTCAGGAATTCTCCGGCCTCATAGAGAAGGCCCTTGGCCAGTGAGCCGTACCAGGGCCAGATCGCAATGTCGGCGATCGTGTAGGTGTCGCCCGCGATGTATTCGCTTTCGGCGAGGCGGCGATCCAGAACGTCGAGCTGGCGTTTGACCTCCATTGTGAAGCGGTCGATCGCGTATTCGATCTTGATGGGCGCATAGGCGTAGAAGTGGCCGAAGCCGCCGCCCAGATAGGGCGCCGATCCCATCTGCCAGAAAAGCCACGAATAGCATTCGGCGCGTTTTGAAGGATCGTTGGGCAGGAAAGCGTTCCCGAATTTCTCCGCGAGATAGAGAAGAATCGCGCCGCTCTCGAAAATGCGGGTCGCCGGGGTCGTGCTGCGATCGAGGAGCGCGGGGATCTTGGAGTTCGGATTGACGGCGACGAAGCCTGAGCCGAACTGGTCGCCTTCATTGATGTTGATGAGCCAGGCGTCGTATTCCGCCCCCGCGTGCCCCGCCGCGAGCAATTCCTCGAGCATCACGGTCACCTTGACGCCGTTCGGGGTCGCCAGCGAGTAGAGCTGGAGCGGATGCTTGCCGACGGGCAGATCTTTCTCGTGCGTGGCGCCGGAAATCGGGCGGTTGATCTTGGCGAAGCGGCCGCCATTCTTGTCCTGGTCCCATGCCCAGACCTTTGGCGGCGTGTAGGAGCTGTTCGTCATTTGCTGGTTTCTCCAATGGATCGGATGTCCAGAGGCTGACCCCAATATGCGTCGATGGCAACTCCTGCGACCGGCTTGCGGTTCTCTCGACGGTTGAGCACCATCTGATGAAAGAGGCGTGCGGCCATCCATTTGTGCGATGGCGTCTCTGGTCCGTGGAGAGGAAGATGAACCTCATAACGAGCGCTGCTGCGAGCTTTCTCGTCGCATTTCCGGCATTCATCTCGATTGTCAATCCGGCGGGGGGAGCGCTCATCTATCATCAGGTGACGGCGAGCCGAAGCCATGCCGAGAGGACGAAACTCGCCTGGCGCGTCGCGGGTTTTTCCGCGGCTGTGATGCTCAGTGCCTTCTGGGCCGGCGCGCCGGTCATGAGTTTCTTCGGCATCAGCATCGAGGCATTGCGTGTCGCGGGCGGTCTTGTGGTAGCGGTCCGTGCCTGGGAGATGCTGTCGGAGCCGGAGGAGAACGAGGGGCGCAAGAAAGAGCAGGCGGCGCCAGCAGCCTTGAGCGCAGACGTTGCGTTCTTCCCGCTGACCATGCCCTTTACGACCGGCCCGGGCACGATCTCCGTCGCGATTGCGCTGAGCGCAAGCCGCCCCTCCGCCGCCGCCCAGCTTGCTCCCTTCTATCTTGGCGTTTCGGTCGCCGCCATTCTGGTCGCGCTCTCGGTCGGGTTCTGCTACGCGCTGGCTGATCGCATTGTTGCGCTGCTCGGACCCGCACGCGCACGGATCATGACCCGGCTCTCCGCCTTTCTGCTGCTCTGTATCGGCGTGCAGATTTTCCTGACGGGCATCCGCGGCGTTTTCGAGGCGCTTCCGGCGCAGTCCTGATTGCCGCGTGCGCTGCCGCAGGCGAAGAAGCCCGTCACCCCGCGGATATTCGTCTCATTTTGAAATCTCTTTGCTCCAGAGAGGTCAAATCGCGCGGTCGACAGATGCCTTTGACGGTTTCCTCGAGACGAGGACGATTTATGCTTGGCTTTATTGCAGTGCTTCAATGAATTATTGAGCCGGGTTCAACGTGATTGCCGAAGCCATTTTCAATTATGCCGACCGATGGCCTGATAAGACGGCGATCGTTCATAACGGCGGCGCACTTTTCTATCGCGACTTCAGCCGTTGGATCGCGCGCGCGCGTGGCTTTCTCGTCAGGCGCGGTTTTGTCGGCGAGGGGTATGCTCTTGTCGCGACCGGAAATCTTGTCGAGTTCTGGATATGCAGCCTCGCGCTCAGAAGCCTCGGCTTCACCACGCTTCAGGTGGCTTCCTCGACTGCGATCGGTGTCATAGCGCCGGGCAGCAGGTGCATCGTCGTCACCATTGAGCCGAGCGGTTGGCCGGGTCTTGCGCAGATATGCGAGGAGAAAGGGCTGGAGCTTGTCCGGATGACGCTCGCGGACGAGCGCGAGCTGGACCTTGGGCGCGGGCCCTCCGTCGGGAGAACCGGCGGACATTTGCTCTCCACCTCCGGCACGACGGGCGACTACAAGCTCGTGCTGATGTCCTCAGACACGGACACCGTTTTCCTGCGCCGCAAGACGGAAGTCATCGGCATGAATCAGGAGACGGTGCTTGCCGCGTTCAATTTCCCTGCGTGGACTGCCGTGGGATATCGTTGGGCTGCGAGCCCATGGCGTGTCGGCGGCACAGTGGTTCTCGATCAGCGGTCCGATGTGCATCTGGCGCTCCGTCAACCGGGGCTTACCCATGCCGTCATGGTTCCCTCCGTGTTGGAGCAGGTGCTCGCCGCACCCGAGGGCGCCATTCCGTACAATGATAAAATTCAGGTGAGTGTTGGCGGTGGGGCCATGACCGACCGGCAGGTCGCGCAAGTGAAGGAACGGATATCGCCAAGGCTCTTCAATCTGCTTGCTTCGACCGAGGGTGGAGTCATCGCGCATACGCCCATCCACACGGTAACGGACATGCGGAGTCATTCGCTGGTTGCCGATCGGCTGGTCGAAATTGTCGATGAGCATCACCATCCGCTGCCGCAAGGGGAGGTTGGAAGGGTCAGGATCGGTGTTCATGGGCTTGTGAGCGGGTACCTCAACAACGAGAAGGCAACGGCGGAATGTTTCAGGGACGGGTTTTTCTATCCCGGAGATCTCGCGTCGATACTTCCAGATGGTCGTTTCGCGCTGCAGGGGCGCGTGTCGGACATCCTGAACATCGGCGGCTTCAAGGTCTCGCCCTTTCCGCTTGAGCAGCGTCTCGCCGAGCAGCTGGGTGTGACCGCCTGCGTTTTTGCCGCGCTTTCGGACAATGGCCAGGAGGAGCTTCACATCGTTCTCGAAACGGATACCGCTCTGGTTCGGGAGAAGGTCACCTCGTTGCTTCGGGACGAAGCCCGAGTGGTTTCGGCCGTGAAGGTCCATTTTGTCAAAAGGTTGGCACGGAACGACATGGGCAAGATCGTGCGCCGTGAAGTTCGGCAGCAGGTTCTGGCACCGGCAGATGGCGCGAAGGTGCCGTGATCTCGAATATGTGGGCGCCTATCCGTTTTTCTTTGCAGCGGGTGCCTGCGGGTTCTTTTGCGCGAAGGCTTCAAGAACGGCCTTCATGCGCAGAAGGCCGAAGAAGGGCAGCATGATGTCGATGGCGCTTTGCGCGAGTTTCGCGGTGCGCCGTGCGTCGAGCCGATTGCCCAGCGTGTCGAGGAATCGGGTGACCTCCTGATCGGCGAGCGCTTCCGCCGCCTCGACGTAAAAGCGCGTGATCTCGGGTGTGAAGCCGTGCTCCTCGGTGAAGCCTGCGGCGCGCATGTCACCCCAGAGACCGACGATCTGTGCGTCGGTAGGGCTTAGATGCATTTCGTTGTTGCGGCGGCGCAGCCGGACGGCGCCAATCACCGCCAGCGCCCTGGCGTCCGATGACGCATTGGGGTTGCGGCTCAGCATGCTCGAAAGCGGAATCAGCGCGTCGTGGACGCCGAGGCGTGCCGCTACAAGCGTGTCGAGATGGGGGAATGCGCCGGGATCGGCGGGCATGTCGTCGAGGTTGCCCGCCATGGCCCGCTTTATCTGGGGAATCGAAAGGTTCCGTTCATGCTGCAACTCGCGGATCGCGAGGATGCCGCGCACATGGGCCTCGTCATATTCCGCGACATTCGGCTTGGGACGCCGTGGCTCCGGCAGCAGCTTTTCGCGGAGATAGACGCGGATCGTCTCGCGGTTCACGCCGGTCCGCCGCTCGAGGTCGCGCATCTTCATAAGGGTTCATCCAACCGATTCGTTAGCGGCCATTTTGCGGTCAAAAGGCCGCAGCGGAAAACGCATAGACTCTATACGCAAAAATGCGTAACGTCATTACACAATATGGGCGCGCCGCCGGATCGGCAGGCATGCCCGCATGGGAGGATTACAAGAATGACCACATCCATCATTCCGACCGAGTTGATTGCGCCGGCCTTCAATCCGGCGAGTTTCGCTAATCGCGCGGCGATTCATGACCTCTTCACTCGCCTGCGCCGCGACTATCCGCTGTCCATTGCGGAGGTGCCGGGCTATGACCCGCACTGGATCGTCACCAAATGGTCGGACCTGCGCGAAATTACGCGCCAGGACGAGATCTTTCATGGTGGCGACCGCTCGAAGACGCTGATCTCCCAGGCGGGCGAGCAGCTTGTGATGCAGTACACAGGCGGACAGCACAATATCTTCCGCTCGCTTGTCCAGCTCGATCCGCCGGAGCATCGGGCTTATCGCGATGTTCTCGCGGCAACCTTCATGCCCAACAACATTACGGCCCTGACCGATAGCGTGCGCGCGACGGCCGAGAAGTACGTCAACCGGATGGCGGAACACGGCAATGCTTGCGACTTCGCGACGGACATCGCCTTCCGCTACCCGCTCAAGGTTGTGCTCGACCTCATCGGAGTGCCGGAGCAGGACCACGAGAAGATGCTGCGCCTGACGCAGTGGCTTTTCACATGGGCCGATCCGGATCTCAAGCGGCCGGGCGCCGATCCGAGCAATCCGATCGAGATCACCGAGACGTGGAACATCGTCTACAACAGCTTCAAGGATTATTACGATCCGATCATCGCCGACCGCCGCGCCCATCCGCGCGACGACATCGCCTCGCTGATCGCCAACGGCAAGGTGTTTGGCAATCCGATGGAAGAACGCGCGATGATTTCCTATCTGATCATCGCCTCCACCGCCGGCCACGACACGACCTCGGCCACTACCGCAACCGGCATGTGGCTCCTTGCCGAGCAGCCCGAGCTCCTCGCTCGTCTCAAGGCCGATCCATCGTTGATCTCCGGCTTTGTCGAAGAAAGCATTCGTTGGGCGACGCCCGTGCAGCACTTCATCCGCTCGGCGACGGTGGATTACGAGTTGCGCGGACGCCAGATCAAGAAGGGCGACCTGATCTATCTCTCCTACCTTTCGGCCAACCGCGACGAGGAGAAGTTCGAAGATCCCTTCACCTTCAAGCCGGACCGCTCCCCCAATCAGCATGTCGGCTTCGGCTATGGTGGTCATATCTGTCTTGGCCAGCATCTCGCCCGGCTCGAGATGCGTCTCTTTTGGGAAACAATGCTGCCGCGCCTCGAATCCGTCGAACTGGCGGGCGAGCCTAGAATGGCTGAGGCCGAATTCGTCAGTGGACCCAAATCGGTTCCCATCAGGTTCAGGATGCACTGACGCGAAAGTGCCGGGTGGCGACCCGGATGTGACGCAGGCGGAGTTAAACGCTGGCCGGAGTAGACTACTGCTCCGGCCAGCTTTCGTTCGTGGACCGGGTCGACACCGGCAAATTCAAACCGGGCATCGCAGTGGGGGCGCTCTTGTTAGGTCGGTGGGCACGCATTAAAAGATAGAGAAGGCTATTTTCTCTGGGAGATGTCTGTTGCTTGATGGATTTCGCATCGTCTGCGTTACGCCCGCCGGACGCCGCCGCTACATGCGTTTGCTGGTTCCGCAGATTCTCTCTGAGGGTATTGTCGACGAATATCAGATATGGATGAACACAGAGGATCGGCACGATCTCCATTTTTTCAATGAACTCGGCCATATCCCGAAAATAAAGCTGGTTCCGCAGCCGAAAGGAACTGTCGATGGAAGATTCTCCATCTGTGATTTCTTCGCCGGCTGTATCGATCCGAAAACCATCTATATCAGGTTCGACGATGACATCGTCTGGATCGAGCCGGGCAGCATAAGGTCCATCGCCGAAACCCGAATCCGCGATAGGGACTCATTCCTGATATCGGCTGCCGTAGTCAATAATGCCGTATTCACGAACATCTTTCAGGTCCTAGGGCTTTATGACGATAACGAGTACGTCCATACGAATGCGTTCGACAAGATCGGCTGGGAAAGCGGTCCTTTTGCTGCAAAGCTTCATCGTCACGCGCTCGACTTGATCGGTCGAGGCCAGCTGTCTGCTTTACGATTCGGGTCGCGCCCACTTGCGCAGGTTCGCTTTTCGATCAACTGCATCTCCTGGCGCGGCGACATGTTTTCGACCTTCGCGGGGCGGGTCGACCGCGAGGAGGAGGAATATCTCACGGTCACCAAGCCGTGCCGGATGGGTGCGATCAACCGGGTCGACGGTCAGGCCATCGTCTGCCATTTCGCATTCTACAGTCAGCGCGACTATCTCGATAAGACCGATATATTGGTGGGGTATCTGAAGCAGGTTGCCGCCGCCACCTGGATAGATACGACGCTTCGCGATGCCGTGGAGCGCGCCTTCCTGCTTGTCGAGGGATCGAACCGAGCGGCGATGGAGCCAAGCGTGACCAGGAGCCGCCCCCGATGGGAAATCTCGAACATCGTCAGTTCACTTCACATTCCCTATCTGAGATTACGGCTCGAGTGGATGCGTCCTGGAGATTACAAAAGACGTTGGGCGCGGAAATTCAGAAAGTGGAATCTGATCCCCACGACCGACATTCAGTCAGGAAAATGATGCCTTTGTCCCGGGAATGCTGGCTGGTAAGAAATAAGGATCATCTCGGGCGGGCTATCGCGTGCTTCGACATATTGTCGATCGGGAGCAGGCAGGCATGAGCGACTACATCGTAGTGGGAGCGGGGTTGACCGGGGCCGTGATCGCCCGTGCGCTCCACGATGCGGGCAGCAGCGTATTGGTGCTCGACCGCCGCGCACATATCGCCGGCAATGTTCACGACCATGTGCATCCGAGCGGAATCAGCATCCACACTTACGGGCCGCATTACTTTCGCACCAATGACGACGATCTCTGGAAATTCGTCAACCGCTTTGCCCGATTCTACAAATACGAACCTGCGATCAAGTCGCTCGTCGATGGGCGGCACGAAAACTGGCCGATCGCCGGAAGCTACATCCTGCGGACTGTCGGTAAGGATTGGCGGCCTGAATTCAACGGCACTCCGGCGAACTTCGAAGAGGCGGCGCTCGGCCTTATGCCGCGGCTGGTCTATGAGAAATTCGTGAAGGGCTACACGGAAAAGCAATGGGGCGTGCCGGCGACGGCCCTTTCGGCCGGGCTCGTCAAGCGTTTCGACGTGCGTGAAGACGATGAGCCGCGCCTCATGCGCCATGTCCATCAAGGCATTCCGGTGGAAGGCTATACCCGCATGGTCGAAGCCATGCTGGATGGTATCCCGGTCCTCCTCGACACGGATTATCTGAAGCAGCGCGATGTGTTCAATCCGCGCAAGGGTCTCGTTTTCACCGGCTCGATCGACGAGTTCTTTGGCTTCGACATGGGGCGCCTCGTCTATCGCGGACAGCGCCGCGTGCATGAATATTTTCCGGAGGCGGACCTGCGGCAACCCTGTGGCCAGGTGAACAATCCCGATCCGGTGAATGGCGATCACATTCGCACGCTCGAATGGAAGCACATGATGGAGCCCGGAGTGGCGCGCAACATCCGGGGCACAGTGTTGACGCGGGAGATACCCTTCACGCCCGGCGATCCGGCGGAATATGAGTATCCTTTCCCCGATCAGGCCAATAGCGACCTCTATGCGAGATATCGCGCCCGCGCGGCGGCGCTCAAGGATGTGCTGATTTGCGGTCGGCTGGGTGAATATCGCTATTACGACATGGATCAGGCCATTGCTCGGGCGCGCCTGCTGGCGCGGCGCCTCATTGGGCAGACGGCGGTGGAGGGAGCGTCATGACGAAGACTATCCTGGTCGTTGGCGGCGCCGGCTATATCGGCTCGCACATGGTATTGGCCTTGAAGGATGCGGGATACGACGTCGTGGTCTTCGACAATCTGTCGCAAGGCCATGCGGATGCTGTGAGCGGTGCGCGTCTGGTTGTGGGCGATCTGCGCGCGCCGGAGGAAATCGACCGCTGTTTTGCGGAACGATCCTTCAACCTCGTCATGCATTTCGCCGCGCTCGCCTATGTCGGCGAGTCTGTCGTAAAGCCCGAGCTCTATTACCAGAACAACGTGCTTGGCACGCTGAACCTGCTTGCAGCCATGCGCCGGTACGGCGTGGAGAAATTCGTCTTCTCGTCGACCTGCGCCACCTATGGTGAGCCCGCGCGCCTGCCGATCGCCGAGGATCATCCGCAGCAGCCGATAAACCCATACGGTCGCAGCAAGCTCATGGTGGAGCAGGTGCTGCGAGATTATGGCCACGCCTATGGATTGCGCAGCATCAGCTTGCGCTATTTCAACGCGGCGGGCTGCGATGCGAAGGGCCGCGCTGGAGAGCGGCATGACCCGGAGACGCATCTCGTGCCGCTGGCGTTGGCGGAAGCCTTGCGTGTGAAGAATGGAGGCGATCCCGAGGGTACGAGGCTCGAAGTCTTCGGCGACGACTTCGCGACGCAGGATGGAAGTTGCGTGCGCGACTACATTCATGTGAGCGACCTCTGCCATGCCCATCTGCTTGCGGCCGCGCGGTTGCTGAACGGGGCGGTGGACGAGGGCAATCCGGCTGAGTTCTACAATCTCGCCAACGGCAATGGCTTCAGCGTTCTGGATGTCATCCGCACCTGCGAGGCGGTGAGCGGACTGCCCATCCGGTATCGCATGGTGCCGCGCCGCGCGGGCGATCCGGCGGTGCTGGTCGGCGATGCGACGCTTGCCGGGAAAAATCTGGGCTGGGAGAGGCAATATACCGATTTGCCGTCGATCGTGCAGACGGCGTGGAAGTGGATGTCAGGCGCTCCAGCCGGGCAGCCGGATGAACGGGACGCCCATGAGGTGAAGCCATAATCTCTCGAACATCCACGCGTTGATGTGGTCCTGTTTGCTTACCTCCATCATCTGTTCAATCTGCGGCCTGTGGCTCCCCACGAAATCACCGAGAACCTTGTCGGCTACCGAGAAGATCGCGCCATAGCCGAATCTGCCGATATGCGCGTCCGATGCTTCTCGGCTCAGCTTTTCAAGGCCGCATTTGCGCAGGAAGTGCGCGCAAATGTTCTCGCCCGGCTCCAGCCCGTTGGCCTCGTTGTATATGCGCAGAATGTCGATCGCGCCGGGATCGACATGCCCGATGGGTGCCCAGCTATGGAGTGAGTAGGGCTCCGTTCGAATGCGGCAATCGCCGATGAATTCGGAGACCTCCCGCTCAAGGATCTTTCGCGGCGGGATTCCCGCAAGCGGTTTGTAGCCCCAGGTCAGCGGTTGGATGTCTTGCCATCGGTTGCTTCGATCGAGCAGTTTCAGAAAATCCGGCGAGTGTTCGAATGGGTCCGCTTGCGTGAGAACGATGTGGTCGAATTTTCCCGGCACATAGTCATGCAGCATGTAATGCAGGTAGGTGTGCGCCTCGCGCCCCTTATTCTCGAGGTTTCTAACGGTGTAGCGGCTCGGCCAGTGGAAGGTCTTGCGCGATTTGTCATAGACGATGGTCGAAAAATCGCCTGAGAGTTGCCGCAGCCAGTCGATGGGTTCCTTGTATCTGGCGACAACAATCTGGATCTTCATTGTTTCTCTCCCATGCTCCCGGAGGCCCATGGCGATAGGAAACGCCGCCATCTCGGCGGGTATGTTTCAAGCACGCGCGGCTCCGTCTCCGGTAGCCCGTATTCGCTCATCAGCTTGCGCTTTTCGTCCCATGGGGAGTTCGTCGCCCCGCCGCTGCCCGCCGAGCCCACTTTTCGTGTGTGGTAGACCGGCGCGCCATCCGCGATGCCGAAACGCGCGATGTTGTTCTTTGCGGCCATATCCCACCAGAGCCACTCGACACCCCAGCACGAAGAACTGAGCGTGAATGTCGGTTCGAAAAGTGCCAGCGTCTCCACATCGAAGCAGGGCGCCATGATCTCGACGAAGTTGGTCCGGCGATAGATTGCGTGGCGCTGTTGCAGCGTGATCGGCCAGGTGTAGTAGCTGTAATGTGTCAGTGCAGGCTGAGCGATGGTGAAGCGGGCTTCGGCGCAGATCTCGAAAAGCCGATCGATATTTTCCGCGCTGGTGAGAATGTCGTCATCGGGGAACCAGACGTAGCGATGCCCCTCCACAAGATCGCGATGCCGGCCGATGAAGTCGGCGATGCCTTCCCACTTCGGCCCTTTGTGGAGGTGCAGAAGGTCGTACTGGCCCTTGTAGCGTTCCGGATGGTCGCCGTAATAGCTCACCGCCAGATCCCAGCTGCGCGGGCCATCGGACAGCCATTGCGGGTGCAGGGACTTATCGCCCGCGCGCACCACCACCAGGTTTTCGCGTTGCATCATGAACTCGGTAGCCTTGCCTGATTTGCCGACAGCGCATGGTATGTTCATTTTGGAAAAGCACCAGCCCGAGGAATGCGTGCATATGCTTGCGGGGTTCCTGCCCGGCCAGTCTTATGCTGAAAGAATGTTTGAACCTCTGCGCAATCGAGCGACGGCCCGGCTAACGACATGAAGCTGATCCTGCATATTGGAACCGTAAAAACCGGCACCACGACGGCGCAAGCGTGGTTTGCCCAAAACCGGGTGGCTCTGAAGGAGCATGGGATCTGGTACCCGTCTTCCTTTCCTTCAATCGACAAGCGGCCGGTGGGTACCAGCCATCCCTTCATCGTCGACGTTGTTCTGGCTCCTGAGCATTTTCGGCGAAATGCGCTTGGTGCTTTCAGGCGTGAATTCGAGAGCATGAAGGCTGCGGGCTGCAAGGTCTGCGTCATGTCTTTCGAAGACCTGGAGTTCAGGCTCTCGTCGAGCGAGATGGTCGCCGGTCTGGCGGGGTTTCTGAGGGATTATTTCGACGCGGTCGAGATAGTGCTCTACCTGCGTCCTCAGATCGATACGGTCGTTTCCTTCGCCTCCACCGCGTCGCTGCTGGGCGTCAGGATCGACAGGAAGTGGTTCTTCGGACAGTCGAGAAATCACTCCATTTTCAACTACAATGCGGCGGTCGACAGATGGGAGAGCGTCTTCAGCAGCGAGAATGTGCGGTGCTTCTCCTACAAGCGCGATTTGCCGTTCGCGGATTATGTCGTCAAGCAGTTTGCAGTCGATGGCGCGCTATTCAAACCCGTTGAAAATCGAAACATATCGGTCGGGTCGAACATCATCGCATTGGGAAATGTTCTCCAGATGCCCCTAGTGTTCACCGAGGCCGTGGTTCAGAATCTTCCCCGCAGCGAACCGCTTTCGGTCGGCGCCGAGATGGCGCGATGGTTCCAGAGTAATTTCGATGAGTCGAATGCGGAACTGGTGCGCCGTCGCGACGACATTCGCATGGACGATCTGGAACCGGATTGGCGGCGCTACGAGAGACCTGAAAATCTCGACGCCATCGCGCAGGAATGCGTCTTTTCCGCCGAACTGAAGGCGCTGTTTCAGCTTCTCACCGGGCAGATGTGTATCGAGCGCGCGAGAAATGCGTTGATGAGAGCTGAAATCGCGAAGGGGCATCGACAGATGGATGCCGTCCTTGCCTTCGCCAATCTGGCGCTGACCGAGGCAAGGGGCGCGATGCAGTTCGAGGCCTTCAAGGGTGAGGCGCAAAGGATACAGGAGGTGGCGACAGTCCTGGCGGCGTCGCGAGCGAGCGATGTATCCTCGGCCTAATCGGCAATCTTCTGAACATAGACCTGCATGGAAGGTGCATTGAGCAGTCGCAGCTTCCGGAGGTTCAGGTTGACGAAGGCGTCTATCGCAGGCTTCGGCATTCGAATGGGGTCCTTGCCGCCCGTCGTGGGGTCTGACCAGAGATAATCGTCAAAAGCCATGGTTCCACCGATCCGCAGCAGCTTGAAGCCCACCACGGCATCATAGAGAACATCCGGCGCCTGGTGCGAACCGTCGACATAGACGAAATCGAAGTAGCCGGCCTTCCCGCTGCTGAGAAGCTTGGCGAGCGCGCTATCGGAATATTCCTTGTGGATGACCAGATTGACGGGGTTGGGCGACGCGGCCACCGCGAGACGTAGATTGTCGTGGAAGCGCTTTTCGGTCGAATTCATGTCTACGCCCCTCGCCTGATGCTCGATGCTGCCCTCCCAGCTATCGACGCAATGGATTTCGAGCGGAAATTCCGGCCCCAGCTTGTCGATCAGGTAGCAGGCGCTGGCGCCTTCGAAGGAGCCGATTTCGAGAATTTTCTGTGGTTTGATCTGGGGGATGAGCTGCTCCCAGACGTTCAAGGCGTTTCGCTCGAACCATTGGGTGGTAAAAGAATATCCTCTGTTCGAAGATGCTCTGCCAGCGTCGGACATATTCTCTTCCTTGCTCGCCATTGTTGATTCGGAGCGGTCGGGGGCATCGTTATCTTGCGGGAAGCTGCGACTTTGCCAGCACTGTGATCCATTTGGGAGCATGCACCAATTGAACCGATCCGGGTGTTTCCACCGATCCGTAATGAGAGAGATCGGAAGATTCCATCCAGTCGGCTTTCGCATTGCAGCAGTTCCGGTGTTCCGATGAACAATCCCTATCTCATGATTGACCTGCTTTCGGCGATCTACTGGTTCGACGAGGCGCTTCAGGCAGGGCTCCGGGCCAAGGGCCATCAGCCCGCTTCGCGTAGTCAGTCGATGATCCTGGCAAATATCGCGGCGGGCGTGCAGCGGCCTTCGGAGCTTGCGAAAAATCTCGGCGTGTCGCGGCAGGCAATGAGTCTGGCGCTTGGAGAAATGGCTGCGCGTGGTCTTGTCGAAATCGAACCGGACCCGAATGATCGGCGCGCGCAAAGGGTCGTCTTTAGCCCTCGTTCCGTCGCTATCCGCCGCGATGCGATTGCAGTGATGACGGCGCTAGAGGGCGAGCTTGCCAAACGCATCGGAAAGACGCGCCTCAATGCGCTGCGCGCGGCCTTCGCGGCCGATTGGGGGTTGCCGCCTCTGGAAGTGGCGGAGGTGCAGGCGCCCGTGAAAAAACCGGCCGGGCCGAAGCCCGGCCGCGCCGGAAAGTCACGTCAGTAGCGAGTTCGGCGGCAGGCCGACCAGCGAGCGGCCATGAAGCTCATAGGCCGTGTCCACGTCGAAAACGATGTGGCTCGATATGGTGTTGATGTCGCGCACGGCACGCTGAAGCGGATTGTCGAGCATGTGGATGCTCGAGCCCGCGGCCTCCGCCAGAAGCCACACGGCTTCGCGGCACATGCGGACCGCTTCGGCAAGGCGAACACGCATTTCGAGCCGCAGACGCAGTTGTTCCTGATCGGGGACGGCGCCCGCCGCGATGGTGTCGCGCCCGACAGAGCGGATCACCTGCTCGGCAATCATGGTCATCGCGTCGGCGCGGGCGAGGCGCATCTGAGCGGCGGGTTTTTCCACCTGCGTCGCGTCGCTGCCGATCTTCACATGCTGCGAAAGCCTGTCGACCGCCTGCGCGATGGCGCCGCGCGCGGTGCCCAGCGCGCTGATCGAGGCGGTGAAGGCGAGGAAGGGCCACATGGGTGCGCGGTAGAGCGGATTCTCATAAAGCGACGAGCCCGGTCCCTTGCCCGAAAGCATGGGCAGGACGGGTATCGCGCGATGCGCGGGCACGAAGACGTCTTCGGCGACGATGTCGTTGCTGCCGGTGCCGCACATGCCGTCGGTCCGCCAAATGTCGAGGACCTTCGCCTCGCCGGCCGGAAAGAGCGTCATCAGCATGTTGGGGCCGGTCGGCGTTTCGGCGAGAACGCTGACCATGATCCAGTCGGCATGCATCACGCCGGTGCCCCATTTCCAGTGGCCGCTGATGCGATAGCCTCCCTCGACGGGCACGCCCTTGCCCGGCGGAATGCCGACATAGGGAGCGATGATGTAGGGGAAATCCTTCCAGATTTCCGCCAGCGCCTGTTCCGGGAAATGCGCGAAGATCCAGTTGTGCTCGGCGCAAAACGAGGCAACCCACGCGGTCGAGGAACAGGCTTCGGCGAGCGGAAGCGTCGCGTCGACGAAGCTGTCCGTATCCGTTTCCATGCCGCCGAAGCGGCGCGGCACGAACTGGTAGAAATAGCCGGCGCGACGGATCGCGTTCCACACCTCGTCGACCGGGCGGCGCAATTGTTCCGCCTCCTGCGCATGGGCGCGGGCGAGCGGCGCAATGGCGCGCATGCGTTCGGTGAGAAGGGCCGGCGTCAGCGCCGCGACCTCGTCCTTGCTCAGCCAGTCGTCGCCTGCCGGAATGCGCCGGTCGGCGAGAGGGGGAATATTGGGCTTGTCGTTCATCCTGCGCGTTCCCTGACGGCACCGCCTTGGCGGAGTGCTTATATTGTCAATTTAATTGACAAAACAATATTGGGCGCGGTTCCGGATTGTCAATTTATTTGACTATATTTCGCGACGAAAATCGAAATGATTTGTGGGCGGAACAAGGCGCGTGCGAACGCGCCCCAGCGAAGCCGCCGAGGCACGTCCTTTCATGCGCGATGTGTCGTCCTTCGGTCAGAAGCCGCGATCGTCGAGCCAGGCGCCGACGGCAGCGACGGCCTTGGGGAGCAGTTCGGGCTTTTCGATATAGTAATGGTCCGCGCCCTCGATCTGGACGATCGACTTGTCCTTCGACGCGACAGCGTCGTAGAGGCGCTGTGCGTGGCTCGGTGTGCAGGCGAGGTCCGCCGTATTGTTGATGACGAGCACGGGGACGGAGATGTGGCCCGCATTGACGACGCCGTTCGCCCGGCTTTCGTCATAGCTCCATTGCGACAGCCAGGAGCGCAGCGTGGTGAAACGGCCGAGGCCCACGGGACCGTCATTGGCGATCTTCGGTTCTCCGAGATAGCAGGTGCCGGGACGGCGATCCGAAGGGTCCTGCTTCGGGTCGGTCCAGCGCACGTCGCACATGGTGCCATAGACGCAGAAGGGCCGTTCGGCGTCGGGGTCGCCCTTTGCCTTGAGGTCCGCAAGCGTCGCCTTCACCCGCGCCGTAATGCGACGGTTGCGGGCGATCTGCGCCTCGCGGAAGCGGCGCACGAAGGCGTCCGAATAGGGCGGCTGGTTCGGGTTTTGCGGATCGTAGATGTTGAGCTCGCGATCGCGCTCGAAGGGCTTGTCCTCGTCGAGGATCGAAGGGTCGAGCCATTCCGTCATCGTGACCGAGCGGCTGATATGGGCGGCGAGCAGCAACACGGCGTCTGCGGGCTGAAGGCCGGCGTCCTTGAGGTTCACGGCGTCGCCCGCCGGCGTCTCGGTAATGGTCGGGTGCTCGGCCTGGTCCTGATAGAAGAGAGAGAGCGAGCCGCCGCCGGACCAGCCGCCCAGCACCACCTTTTCATAGCCGAAACGCTTCTTGAGGTCGGCGATGCAGGCGCCGAGATCGAGGGCACATTTCTCCATGATGAGCGCCGTGTCGTTGCCCCGATAACGCGGGTTGCAATAGATGACATGGCGGCCTGCCGCGGCGAGCGCGGTCACGAGCGGAAGGAACGAGCCGCCGCCGACCGGATGACTGAACAGGATTGCGGTCTTCGACTCGCCCGTCTCGGGTCTGATCCTCATGCATTCCACGAAGACCTGACCGGTGGGGCCGCCATAGACCTCCTTCAGCCGGCTCGTATCCGCATGAACAAAGCCATATGGCTCGCGTACCACCTTCATTGCGATCTCCTCCCCAGGGCGCATTAATCGTTGTCGTTGCTGAAATTATCTTTTTTGATTATAAAATCAACAAAACTGATTTTGGAGTCAGATATGGCCGCGTTGGGTTCGGCGACTGTTTCGGCGGGGAAGGGCGAGCGCACGGCCGCCCGGATACGCGAAGTCGCGCTCGACCAGTTCTCGCGGCTCGGCTTCGAGCGCGTCACCATGTCGGGCATCGCAGAGGCGGCGGGGCTGTCGCAGGCGACGCTGCATTATCATTTCCAGGACAAGGACCAGCTCTGGCGCAGCGCCATGCTCGGCCTCGGCGAGGTGATCGCGGAAGAGGAGCGCATGCTCGACGCCGCGCAGGACGCTTCGCCGCTCGCGCAATTGCGCATTGCCATGCGCTTCTTCCTGCGCATCAGCTGGAAGCATCCGGCACTTGGTCGCGTGGTCGCGCTGGAAGGCATGGCGGGCGGCGAACGCCTCGCCTGGCTCGACGAGCATGTGCTGGGCCACCGCAACAGGCGGCTTGCCGCCCTTGCCCGCGCCGCCATCGAGGCCGGCGTGCTGAAGCCCTTTCCGCCGGAAATGATCGTCATCACGCTGCAGGCAGGCGCGGCCGGCGTCATCAATCTCGCGCCGTTGATGCGTGGGACATTCGGCTTCGATCCCGATACGGCGGAGGGTCGCGCCGCGCATGAAAGTCTCGTTCTCGACGCTCTGCTCAGCGGTTTCGTCGAGAACCAATGAGTTGCATCCAGGCCAAGTTCATCATGGGAGGAGACAAGATGACTCAGCTAACGACGGGTATTCACCATCTGGCCTTCATGGCCTCGGACATCAAGAAACACATCGCCTTCTTTTCAGAGGTGCTGGGCTGTCCGCTGGTCGCGCTGTTCGACATGCATGGCGTGCCGGGTGGCTTGCATGCGTTTCTGCGCATGAACGATCACAGCTATTTCTCGATCGTGCAGCTTCCCGACGTGGACAAGATCCCGATCGAGATCGGCCGCACCCATGCGGGCAGCGGCGCGCTGCCGAGTGCGGCGGGCACGCTTCAGCATCTCGCCTTCCGCGTCGATTCCGACGGCGATCTCGTCGCCATTCGCGACCGTATCCGCAGCCATGGCGTCAATGTCATCGGCCCGATCGATCATGGCATGTGCCGCTCGATCTATTTCGCCGGTCCCGACCACATGACGCTTGAAGTCGCGACCTCCCAGGAGGCCGTCGATCCGGCGAAATGGATCGATCCTGCCGTGCTCGCCAAGGCAGGCATTTCGGCGGCGGAGGCGGCACGCTTCAAGGCGCCCGCGCCCTATACCGGCCCGAGTCCCGTGCCCCAGCCGCCCTACGACCCGGAAAAGCCGCATATGGCCTATCCGAAAGAGGTCTATCTCCAGATGCTTCAGGTTCCCGACGAGGTCATCACCCAGTCGGCCTCCTATACGGCGCCGCCCGTCCCTGAGACGGTGTGACGCGCCGCCGGCCTCGCGCTCAGGGGGAGGGGGCGCGAGGCTGGCTCTTCCTATGTCCCTAGGCGGCATGGCAGGCTTGAGCTAAAGAAGTTGGCTCTTGTTCCGTCGCCGGGGTTCTTTTCGAAAAAATGTCCATCTCGCCGGAAATCAGGCAGCGGGCGGAAGCCCTCATCGCCGCAGAACGCCTGCGTTTCGCTGAGCTGCATCCCGCTTCGCGACGCATGGCCGAAGAGGCGGGCAAGCATTTTCCCGGCGGCGTACCCCTTCACTGGATGCTCGACTGGGAAACGCCCTTTCCCCTTTTCGTGCGCGAGGCCAAAGGATCTACCGTCACCGACGTGGATGGCCACGCCTATGCCGATTTCTGCCTCGGCGATACCGGCGCCATGTTCGGCCATTCGCCGGCGCCGGTTGTCAGGGCGATTGCCGAACAGGCGCAGCATGGGCTCACCGCCATGCTCCCTTCGGAGCTCACGGCGAAAGTCGGCTCGCTTCTCGCGCAGCATTTCGGCCTGCCCTTCTGGCAGGTGACGGCGACGGCGAGCGATGCGAACCGCGCGGTGGTGCGCTGGGCGCGCGCGATCACGGGCCGGCGCAAGATTCTGGTTTTCGACGGCTGCTATCACGGGCAGGTGGAAGACGCCTTCGTGAAGCTCGAAGGCGCAAAGACAAAGATGAAGCCGAGCCTGCTCGGCCAGGTGCAGGACATCGCGCAGACGAGCGTCGCCGCGCCCTTCAACGATCTCGAAGCCGTCGAGAAGCTGCTTGCCGCTGGCGACATTGCGTTGATCCTTACCGAGCCCGCGCTCACCAACACCGCCATGGTGCTGCCGAAGCCGGGTTTCATTGAAGGGCTGCTTGCTGCCGCGCGACGGCACGGGACGCTGATCTGCCTCGACGAGACGCATACGATCTCGACTGGCCCAGGCGGCTTCACTCACGCGCATGATCTTGACCCCGATTTTTTCGTGCTGGGCAAGCCGGTCGCGGGCGGTCTTCCCACTGCCGTTTTCGGGTTCACTGCAAATGTCGAAGCGGAGATGCGCCGCGTTCTGGACGCCAAGACGCCCGGCTATTCCGGCATCGGCACCACGCTATCCGGCAACATGCTGGCGCTTGCCGCCATGCGAGCCTGCCTCGAAGAGGTGATGACGCCAGCCGCCTATGATCACATGACACGGCTCGCGAAGCGGCTGGCGGAAGGCCTTCGCGCCGAGGTCGCGAAGGCGGGGCTCAAGTGGACCGTCACGCAGATCGGCGCCCGCGCGGAACTCGTCTTTTCGCCGCGCCCGCTCGAAAATGGCGCAGAGGCGGCAGCCGCCATCGACCATACGGTCGAACGCGCGATCCATCTATTCCTCCTGAACCGGAACGTGCTGGTGACGCCGTTCCACAACATGACCCTCGTTGCGCCGAGCACGACGGATGCGGATGTCGATGGGCTCGTTGCCCGTTTCGGCGAAGCTCTGGCTGTGCTTTGCGGCAGGGAAGAGAATTGAACATGGCGCGTGCGAGTGAAAAGGAAGCGGCGGATTTTCTCGCCGCCAATCCCGAGATCGTCCAGATACAGGCTTTCCTCACCGACCCTTCGGGCGTTGCGCGCGGGAAAGTGTTGCGGCCGGAGGAACTCACCGCCGCCTATCGCGATGGGCGACCGCTTCCCTGTTCCATTCAGTCGCTCGACATTCTTGGCGCCGACGTGCTCGAAACCGGCCTCGTCTGGGAGGAGGGCGATTCCGACCGTCCCTGCTTTCCCGTCGCGGGCACGATCACCCATGCGCCCTGGCATGAGGTTCCGACCGCGCAGCTCATTCTGGAATCCTGGGAGCGCGACGGCTCCGCGACGCCCGCCGATCCGCGCCATGCGCTGGCCCGCGTGGTCGGCAGCCTTGAGGCAAAGGGCCTCAAGCCCGTCGTCGCCATCGAGCTTGAATTCTATCTGATCGACCGCGAGGCCGTGCATTCGGGCAAGCCGAAGCCCGCCGCCGCGCCGAACGGATTCGCGCCGTCGCATCTTCAGGCCTATTTGATGCAGGATCTGGAGGATTTTTCGCCCTTCCTCAATGATGTCTTTGCCGGCGCGAAGAAGATGGGGCTCCCGGCCCGCACGCTCATCTCGGAATATGCGCCGGGCCAGCTCGAAATCGTGCTTGCCCATTGCGACGACGCGATGCGCGCCGCCGACGATGCGGTGCTCTACAAGCGGCTGGTCAAGGGCGTTGCGGATCGCCATGGCTATGTCGCGACCTTCATGGCGAAGCCTTATGCCGAACTTTCCGGCAGCGGCATGCATGTGCATGTCTCCCTGGCCGACGAGACGAGCGACAATCTCTTTGCGGGCGAGGGCACGGAACTGACGCCGCATCTGCGCCACGCCATCGGCGGTCTCGAGGCGACAATGGCCGAGAGCATGGCGATCTTCGCGCCGAATGCGAATTCATTCCGCCGCTTCAGAAAGAATTCCTACGCGCCGCTCGCTCCCGCATGGGCCATCGACAATCGCTCGGTACCGCTCCGTGTGACTTCCGGCAGGGCCGAGACGCGCCATCTGGAACATCGCGTCTGCGGCGCAGACGCCAATCCTTACGTGGCGCTGGCCACCGTCCTTGCGGGTATCGCGGAGGGTCTTGAGAAGAAGATCGAGCCGAGCGCGCCCGTGGTCGGCGACGGCTATGGCCAGAAAGAGGCGACCCTGCCGATGAACTGGTGGAGGGCCCTTGAAGTCGCGCGGAAGTCGGATTTCCTGCGTGAAAGGCTCGGCGAACAATTCACCAATATCTTCCTCACCATTAAGGAAGCGGAGTGCGACCGCTTCTTCGCCTCCGTCACGGACCTCGATTTCGCCTGGTATCTCCGCAATACATGATGGCGCGCTCGGCCCGCAATCCATAGCGGACGCTACGTCATCCGGGCCGTGCATGAGGAAAACCGCATCTCGCCATTGACGGATGCGGCTTCCTCTTCGACAACCTTGTAAGCCGCGCGAAAGACGCGGCGAACAGAGAAGCGTGAGGCGACGGAAAACATGACGATCAAGCTTTATCACTGCAAAGGCGCGCGCTCGGTGCGTCCGCTCTGGACGCTCGAGGAAATGGGCATCCCCTATGAGCTCGAGTCGATGAAGTTTCCGCCGCGCTTCTATCGCGAGGGCTATCTCGACATCAATCCGCTCGGCACCGTGCCGACCATGGTCGATGGCGACCTGACGATGACGGAGTCGGCGGGCATCTGCCAATATCTGGTCGATTGCCATGGTCCTTCCGATATCGGCCTGACACCGAAGGACAAGGATTACGGCCTTTACCTCAACTGGCTCCACCGCAGCGACGCGACGCTGACCTTTCCGCAGACTATCGTGCTGCGTTACACGGTGCTGGAGCCTGAGGAGCGTCGCCTCAAGCAGGCCGTGGACGATTACACGCAGTGGTTCTTCTCGCGCCTCAAGAGCGTGGAGAAGGCGACGGGCGAGAACGAGTATCTCTGCGCTGGCCGCTTCACCATCGCCGATATCGCCGTCGGCTATGCGCTCTATCTCGCCGACACGCTGGGTTTCCGCGGCGGCTTCAAGCCGAACACTGAAGCCTATTACAAACGGTTGAGCGAGCGCCCGGCTTTCCAGCGCGCCATCAGCCTTTGAGAGGGCGCTGAACGATGTCCTCCAAATTCTCCAACGGTCAGAGCCCCGTCGATTTCGACAATCGTTACATGGGCCCGCTTTATACGGACGATCACCGCGCCTGGCGCGCGACGCTGCGCAAGTTCGTTGAGGCGGAGATGATGCCCCATGTCGACGAATGGGAAGAGGCGGGCGAGTTTCCGCGCGAACTCTACAAGAAGGCGGCGGAAGTCGGCCTTCTCGGGCTCGGATTCCCCGAGGAATATGGCGGCACGCCAGTCCACGATCCCATGTATTCGATCGTCACGGCGGAGGAGCTGGCGCGTCTCGGCGCAGGCGGCATCAATGCTAGCCTGATGGTACATGGCATCGGCCTTCCGCCCGTTCTCGCTATCGGCTCGGCCGCGATGAAGGAGCGCGTCGCGCCGCAGGTACTGGCTGGCGAAAAGATTCATGCGCTGGGCATCACCGAACCATCGGGTGGTTCCGATGTCGCCAATCTCAAGACCCGCGCCGTGCGAGATGGCGACGATTACATCGTCAATGGCTCGAAGATATTCATCACCGGCGGCATGCGCGCGGATTACTACACGATTGCCGTTCGCACCGGCGGGCCGGGCGCGCGCGGCATTTCGCTTCTCCTGCTCGAGCGCGACATGAAGGGCTTCACGCGCACGCCCCTGAAGAAGCAGGGGTGGTGGTCGTCCGACACAGCAGCGCTTTATTTCGACGATGTGCGCGTGCCGAAGGAAAACCTTATCGGTGAAGAAAATAATGGCTTCATCGGTATCATGCTCAACTTCAATAATGAGCGTATCGGCCTCGCGGCAAGCGCTGTGGCCTATGCGCGCGTCTGCTTCGAGGATGCGCTGGCCTGGGCGCGCGAGCGCGAGACTTTCGGCAAGCGTCTCGCCGATCATCAGGTCATCCGGCACAAGTTTGCCGAGATGGCGCGGCAGATCGCGGCGACGCAGGCCTATCTCGAACAATGCGTCGTGCGCGTGAAGGCGGGAGAGACGCCGGTGGCAGATCTCTCGCTTCTCAAGGTGCAGGCGACATTGACGATGGAGTTCTGCGCCCGTGAGGCGATGCAGATCATGGGCGGTGCGAGTTATATGCGCGGCTGCCGCGTGGAACGCATCTATCGCGAAGTGCGCGTGAACGCCATCGGCGGCGGCTCTGAGGAGATCATGCGCGATCTCGCCGCGCGTCAGCTGGGTATTTGATTCAGGAAGATTGTTGGAAGAGGGTGAAAGAATGAGCCTGACCACACAGGAGCTCGACGAATTCCGCAAGGAAGTCCGGGCCTGGTTCGAAGAGAACAAGCCCGCAGATCCGGGTTTCCTTCTGCCGCTGTCCTTCATGGAAGTGGGCACGGACGAGCAGTTCTATTTCCTGCGCGACTGGCAGCGGAAGGTCTATGAGGCCGGCTATCTCGGCATGGCCTGGCCGAAGGAATATGGCGGCCACGGCAAGCCGCAGGCCCTTCAGGATATCGTGACGCGCGAGATGATCCGCCAGAAGGTGCCCTTCATGACGAACACGATCGGCCTCAACTGGGCCGGTCCGCTGATCCTCAACATGGGATCGGAAGAGCAGAAGAAGGCCTATATTCCGGGTATTCTCAGCGCCGAGGACATCTGGTGTCAGGGCTTCTCGGAGCCGGATCATGGCTCCGATCTCGGCAATGCGCAGCTCAAGGCGACGCGTGACGGCAACGAATTCGTGCTCAACGGCAGCAAGATCTGGACGAGCCTCGGCAGACACGCGAAATACATGATCCTGCTCGCCCGCACGAAGCAGAACACGAATAACAAATACGAGGGATTGAGCTTCTTCCTCATCCCGATGCGCATTCCCGGCATTGAAGTCGTGCCGATCCGCAAGCTCACCGGCGAATATGGCTTCAACCAGACCTTCTTCACCGATGCGCGGATTTCCGAATCCTGCCTCATCGGCAAGGAAGGCGAAGGCTGGCAGGTCGCCATGGCGACGCTTGCTTTCGAGCGCGGGGCGGTCGGTGGTCAGGCCGGCGGCCATGCGATGATGAGCCGGGAAGTGGCAGAAGTTGTCGCGCTCGCGCAGACCGCGCAGCGTGGCGGCAGGCCCGCGATCGAAGATCCGACGATCCGTGACCGGCTCGTGCAGTTCATCATGGAAGAACGGTCCATGATGCTCAATTCGGCACGTTCCAGGATCAAGGCGCTCAATGCAGATCGTCCTTTCTCGATCCCCATGTCGTCGAAGCTCGTGGGCAGCGAATATCAGCGTCGCATGAATCAGTTCGCGCTCTCGCTGCAAGGTGCGAACGCGGCCTATTATGTCGGTGACGATCTTGCCTATGAGCGCGGCCAGTGGCAGCGGTCGTACTTCAACTCCTTCTCCGCCACCATCGGCGGCGGAACGAGCGAAATTCAGCACAACATTATTGGCGAGCGCGTTCTCGGCCTGCCGAAGAGCTGAGGAGCGATAGATCATGCTGGACACGAACAAGAAACTGACGATCACCTTCAGCGAGGAGCAGGAGCAGCTTCTCGACATCGCGACGAGCTTCGCCCGCGACAAGTTCCCCATGGACAAGACGCGGGCGCGCATCGCGGCGGATGAAGATTTCGACCGTGCGATCTGGAGCGAAATGGCTTCGCTCGGCTGGCTCGGCATCGCCGTGCCGGAAGAGTTCGGTGGTAGCGGCCTCGGCCTCGCCGAAGTCGTGACCATCGCCGAGCCGCTCGGCCGCAATCTCGCGGGCACGCCTTTCGTCTCCACGACGCTTGTCGCACAGGCGTTGCTGAAGGCAGGTACCTCCGCGCAGAAGCAGGAATGGCTGCCGAAGATTTGCGAGGGCGCTATCGGCGCTCTCGCAATTGTCGAACCGCATGGCGATTGGAACCTCGCGCATCTCGAAGCGAAGGCGACGGAAGCCGGCGACATGCTTGCGCTTTCGGGCACCAAGACATTCGTGACCGATGCGGCCTCCGCCGATCTCGCCATCGTTTCGGTGTCGCTCGGCGGCAAGCCGGCGCTCGTTCTTCTCGACAAAGCGGCGCTCGGCAAGGCGGTGCTTGAAAAGGAGACGGTGATCGACGAGACGCGTCGCTCCTATCGCCTGAAACTCGACGGCGTTTCGGTGCCCAAGGCCAATCTGCTCGATCAGGCGGCAACGACGGCGGCGCTGAGCCATGTCGACGCGGCGGCCTGCCTGCTGCTCGCGGCGGAAGCCTGCGGCGGCACGAGTGGCGCCATCGACGTCATCGTCGAGTATCTGAAGACGCGCAAGCAGTTCGACCGCTATATCGGCTCCTATCAGGCGCTGAAGCACCCGACGGTCGACGCGCTTCTCGCACTCGAAGCGGCCCGTTCGCATCTCTATTATGCGGCAGGCGTTTTCGGTCAGGGCGAGGAGGGCGAGATTGCCGTGCGCATGGCGAAGGCTCTGTCGAGCGACGCCATCGCCTTCGCGTCTGATCGCGCTATCCAGTTCCATGGCGGCTTCGGTTTCACCTATGACTGCGACGCGCAGCTTTTCCGCCGTCGCGGCGTCTGGTGCGAGGTGCAGCATGGCGACGCGGCCTATCACCGCCGCAAGCTCGCGGACCTCATCTTCTGAAATCCATGGGGACGCTTCGGCGTCCCCACTCATTTTCAGACGGTGAATGCTTGCCGCTCCCAATCGGTGGGCTTCGGGGCCCGGCCGAAGGCGGAACAGGAAAGAAGCCCCATATATTGCGGGTGGTCACGCGGCATGGTCATCCAGAGTTCTTCCGAGCTTTCCCTCCCTGGCATTTCGGCACAGAGTTGACGCAAGGGCGCCGCCAGTCAAACGTCGGTGCCATGAATCTGCTTCGATGAGGCCACGGGAATGCGCTAGGCTTCGCGCAAAGAAACTTGTGTCTTGCGGAGGAACGATATGAGCGAGCGGATTTCCCTCTCGATTGAAAACGGCGTCGCGGATGTGCGGCTCGTGCGCGTGGACAAGATGAACGCGCTCGACGATGCGATGTTCGAAGCGCTGATCGCGACCGGCGAGAGGTTGGCGACCGAGAAGGGCGTGCGCGCCGTCGTCCTTTCCGGCGAGGGGCGCGCCTTCTGCGCCGGTCTCGACATGGGCAATTTCGGCAAGATGGCCGCGCCGAAGGATGGCGCGAAGAAGGAAGAGAGCGGCATGCTTGGCCGTCTCGAAAAGCGCACCCATGGCATCGTCAATCGCCCGCAACATGCGGTCTGGGTCTGGCGGCAATTGCCGGTGCCCGTCATTGCCGCAGTTCACGGCGTCGCCTATGGCGGCGGCTTCCAGGTCATGCTCGGCGCCGACATGCGCTATGTCGCGCCGGACACGAAACTTTCGATCATGGAGATCAAATGGGGCCTCGTCCCCGACATGGCCGGGACACAGATCATGCGTCATCTGGTGCGCGAGGATATCGTCCGTGAGCTGACCTATACGGGCCGCGTCTTTACCGGTGAAGAAGCGGGCCGCATCGGCTTCGCGACCCGCGTGACGGCGACGCCGCGCGAAGACGCGCTGGCGACCGCGCGCGAAATCGCGAGCAAGAGCCCCGACGCCATCCGCGCCTCCAAGCGCCTGCTCAATGCCGCCGTGGTGGTGGACCCGGCGGCCGGCCTGTTGATGGAGTCGGTCGAGCAGGACAAGCTCATCGGCAGCAAGAACCAGATCGAGTCCGTCATGTCGAACCTCGAAAGACGGGCCGCAAACTACATCGACTGAAGCAGATCGAGGGCATCCCGCCGGTGGAGCGGGAGGACGGGATGCCCTAGGCTTCGAGGAAACGCTGGCGAAGCGGACAAAATAAAGATCAATAATCTTCGCAATGTCTCTGGGAGGAGAACATGGGAAAGACATCGGTAGCGGTTATCGGCGCGGGTCTTGGCGGGCTTTGTGCGGCCATCAAGCTCAAGGAAGC
>Ga0255338_1001340_pt1 | contig 47681 bp, 35 predicted proteins | sample MeOH1_35cm_T4_19_FD_203715 | JGI IMG/M metagenome (GOLD analysis project Ga0255338, IMG submission 203715) | Sandy soil microbial communities from University of British Columbia, Vancouver, Canada - MeOH1_35cm_T4_195 | ecosystem: Engineered > Artificial ecosystem > Sand microcosm > Unclassified ...
CCGGCCTTGGCATGGTCAGCCCGCTCGGCGGGGATGTGGAAACGACCTGGAAGAACATCATCGCGTCCAAATCCGGCGCGGCGACGATCGCGCGCTTTGACGCCAGTGAATATAAGTGCCGCATCGCTTGCGAAGTGAAGCCGGCGGATCATGAATATGGCTACGATGCCGGGCTGGACGTCGATCACAAGATCCAGCGGCAGGTCGACCCGTTCATCGTCTATGGCATTTCCGCCGCCAGCCAGGCGCTGCGCGACGCGGGTCTCGACAATATGAGCGAGGAGGAGCGTCTGCGCGCCGGTTGCTCGATCGGTTCGGGCATTGGCGGTCTGCCGGGCATCGAGAGCGAATCGCTGGTGCTGGCGAACAAGGGGCCGGGCCGCGTGTCGCCGCACTTCGTCCATGGGCGGTTGATCAACCTGATCTCGGGTCAGGTTTCGATCAAATATGGGTTGATGGGGCCGAACCATGCGGTCGTGACGGCTTGCTCGACGGGCGCCCATTCCATCGGTGACGCCGCGCGCATGATTGCGATGGACGATGCCGACGTCATGCTGGCGGGCGGCGCGGAAAGCGCGATCTGCCCGATCGGCATTGCCGGTTTCGCGCAGGCTCGGGCACTGTCGACCGCGTTCAATGACCAGCCGGAAAAGGCTTCGCGTCCCTATGATGTCAACCGTGACGGCTTCGTCATGGGCGAGGGCGCGGGCGTGGTCGTGCTGGAGGAATATGAGCGGGCCAAGGCGCGTGGCGCCAGGATCTATGCCGAAGTCATCGGCTACGGTCTGTCGGGCGACGCCTATCACGTCACCGCCCCACATCCGGAGGGCAATGGCGGCTACCGTTCGATGCAGATGGCGCTCAAGAAGTCGGGCCTGTCATTGGCAGATATCGACTATGTGAACGCGCATGGCACCTCGACCCCGCTGGGCGACGAACTGGAGCTGGGCGCGGTGAAACGGCTGTTCGGTGAACATCTGTCGACCATGTCGATGAGTTCGACCAAGTCGGCCATCGGCCATCTGCTGGGCGGCGCGGGCGCGGTGGAGAGCATCTTCTGCATCCTGGCGATTCGCGACCAGATCGTGCCGCCGACGCTGAACCTCGACGAGCCGAGCGAAAGCTGCAAGGGCGTGGACCTGGTTCCCCACGTCGCCAAGGAGCGCAAGGTGCGGGCGGTGCTGAACAACAGCTTCGGCTTCGGCGGCACAAACGCTTCGCTGATCATGAAGGCGGTCTGAGATAAGACCAATGCGGCGGCTTGGCTCTGGCATATTGCTGATCGGCCTGGCCGTCGCGGCTTTCGTGGCATTCCGCTTCGTCTATGGATGGACAGAGGCGGGACCAGCGGCGAGGGATATTGAGATCGTGGTGCCCGAAGGCACGACGATTGCGGATGCGGCGGTACTGCTCAAACGGAAGGGCGTGGTGCGCTCCGCCGACGCTTTCCTGACCCGCGCCAAGGTTTTCGGGCGCGGCAAGTCGATCAAGGCTGGCGAGTTCCTGATCCCCAAGGGCGCCAGCAACAGCGACATCTTCAGCATTCTCCAGGGCGGCAAGACGCTGACCCGACTCGTGACCATACCGGAGGGGATGCCTTCGATCCTGGTCTATGAGCGGTTGAAGGCGAATGAGGAGCTGACCGGTGACATCCCGGTGCCGGCGGAGGGAAGTGTGCTGCCCGACAGCTATGCTTTCGACAAGGGCGAGAGCCGGGCCGCGGTGCTGGGGCGCATGCAGCGCGCCATGGATAAGGCGCTCACGACGCTGTGGGCGGAGCGGGCGCCGAATAGCGTCGCCAAGACGCCCAAACAGGCCGTCATATTGGCCAGCATCGTCGAGAAGGAAACCGGCGTGCCGTCCGAGCGGCCGATGGTGGCGGGGGTTTATGGCAACCGGCTGAAGGTCGGCATGATGCTGCAGGCGGACCCGACGATCATCTACCCGATCACCAAGGGCAAGCCGCTGGGGCGCCGGATCAAGAAGTCGGAGATCGCGGCGGTCAACGACTATAATACCTATGCGATGACCGGTCTGCCCAAGGGGCCAATCGCCAATCCCGGGCGGTTGTCGATATTGGCGGTCTTGCATCCCGCGGAAACGAAGGCGCTCTATTTCGTCGCGGATGGCAAGGGCGGGCATATCTTTGCCGATACGCTGCAAGAGCATAATGAGAATGTGCGGAAATGGTTTGAAATCCGGCGGGCTCGCGGGGAGCTTTAGCCTGCGCGGGTCTTAGGCGTGTTCAGGGGAGGGCGTCTCTGTTGATGATCGGGAAATGACCACTTGCAGGCCAAGTTTTCCTTTTCTTCCGTAAAGCAGCGATTGCCAAACGCCACTTGCCCGCCTATCTAGCCGTCAGCATCAAGAGTTGGGGCGACGCCCAACGCCAACCTGCCGATCCGGGCAAGGTGGCACTCCGTAAAGGAGGATGTGGCCGATCCGGCAACCAAGCGGACCCAAGCCACATCGTTAAGCGTTGCTCCGAAGCAAGGAATGACGTGACGTGCCGATCAAGATAGCCGATGACCTGCCCGCTCGCCGCACGCTGGAGGCCGAGGGAGTCATGGTCATGCGCGAAGCCGATGCGGTGCGGCAGGACATCCGGCCTCTTCGGATCGCCTTGCTCAACCTCATGCCCAACAAGATCAGCACAGAAACACAGCTCGCCCGGCTGCTGGGCGCGACGCCGTTGCAGGTGGAACTGACGCTGGTGCGGATCAGCGACCATGTGTCGCGCAACACCTCGGCCGATCATATGGCGTCCTTCTATCGCCCGTGGAGCGATGTGCGGGATGAACGGTTCGATGGCTTCATCATCACTGGAGCGCCGGTGGAAACGCTGCCGTTCGAAGAGGTCAGCTATTGGGATGAATTGCGCGCCATTTTCGACTGGACGCAGACCCATGTGCATCGCTCCTTGAGCATCTGCTGGGCGGCGCAGGCAGCGCTGCATCATTTCCACGGCGTGGAAAAGCATGCGCTGGCGCGTAAGGCCTTTGGCGTGTTCCGGCATCGTAACCATGTACCGTCGTCGCCCTGGATGCGCGGCTTTTCCGACGATTTCTGCGTGCCGGTGTCCCGCTGGTCGGAAGTGCGGCGGGAGGATATCCCCGACGGACGCGGTTTGCAGCTTCTGGCCGATAGTGTGGAATCGGGCCTCTGCTTGATCGGTGATCCGGGACGCGGCTTCCTGCATATGTTCAACCATCTGGAATATGACACCCGGACGCTGGCCGACGAATATGCGCGCGACGGGGCAAGGCAGTTGCCGGCCCATTATTTCCCCGGCGATGACCCGGCGCAGCCCCCGCAAAATCACTGGCGCAGCCATGCGCATCTGCTGTTCGGCAACTGGATCAACGAAATGTACCAGACCGCGCCCTTCGATCTGGGTGCGGTCGGGCAACAACCGGTGCTGACAGCCGCTTAGCGGAGGATGCCTTTTGCGATCAGGCTGCGGGCATAGCGCCATTGGAAGATGGCGATGAGCAGGATCACAGCGGGGAAGATAGCGGCCGTGAAGCCCTTGACTGCCAACAGGTCGGTATGGACGAAGCTGTAGCCGAACTGCACGATCACGGCGACGATCGAGAGCAGGAACAAGGGCGCAGCGGCGGCCTTGCGGAGCAGCAGCAGGGTCGCGCCCAGCGTGCCGGCGCCCACCGCAACCGCATAGGCCGCCCAGGCCCAGACCGGCATGGCGGCGAAAATCTTCGCGGTATAGGGATCGGTCTTGGCCAATTGGCTGAGGTCGGCGCTATATTGCATCATGAAGGCGGCGACCCCCATCAGGTTCCAGAGCAGCAATATCATCCCGATGGCCCGGAAGGATCGCGATACGGTCATGATTGTTCCCCCTCTGTCGGCGGCCTGCCTGCCCAGGCCGTTGGGTGATCATAGGGGCAAGCGGGATTTTGCGAAAGGAGGTGCCGGGTTTTGGCAAATGAGGCTATGGCGGCGCCGATCGTCGTGACGGCTTTGATGGGCGCGGCGGATTTCGGTTGGGCAGAAGGCTTGCGCCGCGCGCATTTTCCGCCCGAACGCAATCTGGTGCCAGCGCACATCACGCTGTTCCATCATCTGCCGCCCTCCGCTCTGGAGGAAGTGGCGCGGCGGTTGAAGCGGCTCTGCGCAGGCCCGCCGCCTGTCGCAAGGCTGACCGAGGTGATGCTGCTGGGGCGGGGCGTCGCCTATCGGGTGGAAAGCCCGGACCTGATGGCGATGCGCGATCAACTGGGGGAAGCTTTTGCGGGCTTGCTGGTGCCGCAGGATCAGGGGTGGCCGCGTCTCCACATCACGGTGCAGAACAAGGCCGAACCGGCGGAAGCGAAAATATTGGCGGCGGAGTTGCGGCGCGATTTCCGCCCAAGGCCGCTCACGATCGCTGGCCTTGCGGCTTGGTATTATCGCGGCGGGCCTTGGGAATTGGCGGTGAAGGCCAGTTTTCGGGGCTGACCTTCACCTCGGTCAGGCGAGGCCGACTTCCTTGAGCGGAACAGAAGCGTCCGCCAGTTGCGCCTGATCCAGCGCCGCGCCGGAAATGACATGGGCGCGGCCCTGCACATAATCCTTGACCGCATTGACGCAGTCGAGCGCGATCAGCTTGCCCCCCTTGAGATAGAGGACGGAGAAGCTGCGGGTTGCCGGATCGCCGCGCAGGATCGTCTGATCGTGCCCGGTCGAGAGGCCCACGGTCTGGAGCTTCAGATCATATTGGTTCGACCAGAACCAGGGAACCGCATGATAGGCCTCTTCCTTGCCCATGATGTGGTTGACCGCCGTTTTCGCCTGGTCATTGGCGTTCTGCACGGATTCGAGGCGGATTTGCGCGCCCCGGGCGAAGCTGTTGGCATGGGCCGCGCAATCGCCCACCGCATAGATGTCGGGCAGGCTGGTGCGGCAATATTCGTCCACGTCCACGCCATTGCCACCTGCCGCGCCCGCCGCGATCAGCGGGCCGGTTTCGGGGATGATGCCGATGCCGACGATCACCATGTCGGTTTCGATCCGCTCGCCATCGGCCATCAGCACGGCGGTCGCTTGGCCATCAGTCACTTCGATGCAGTCCATCCGCGCGCCCGTGCGGAGATCAACGCCATGGGCGCGATGCTCGGCCTCATAGAAGCGTGACAGTTCCTCGCCCGCCACGCGTGCCAGCACGCGGTCGAGCGCTTCGAGCAACACGACCTTCTTGCCGAACTTGCTCAGGACCGCAGCCGCTTCCAGGCCGATATAGCCGCCGCCGATCACGGTCACATGGCTGATCCGGTCGAGCTTCGCCATCATCGCGTCGACATCGTCGCGGCGGCGTACGGCATGGACATTGGCCGCGTCGGCGCCATTGCAGGTCAGCATGCGCGGCGAGCCGCCGGTCGCCCATATCAGCTTGCCATAGCTGATTTCCCGGTCGCCCGCGGTCACAAACTTGCCGACCGGATCGACGGCCTTCACGCGCAGGCCGAGCAGCATGTCGATCTTGCGCTCTTCCCAGAAGCTGGCCGGGCGGATCAGGATGCGGTCGAAGCTCTTGTCGCCCGCGAAATATTCCTTGGACAGCGGCGGACGTTCATAGGGCGGGTCTTTTTCATCGCCCACCATCGCGATGGAGCCTTCGAAACCGAGTTGGCGCAGCGAAATGCCCGCCTGTGCCCCGGCATGCCCCGCACCCACGATCAGAACGTCATAATAGCTCATCAGCGCGCTATCCCTCATTTTCCTGTCGCCGCGTGCTTGGCGCGCTTTCGCGAGGCTGGCAAGCGGATTGTCGTTCGATACTGTTATCACAGCATCGGTGGCCAGGCGCGGCCCAGCCCTCCTGCGCTTTATCCGATCGCGCCGCCGATCATGCGGGCGAGGCGCGTGGAAAAGGCGCGTGGATCGGTCGGAAGCTCGCCATCCGCGATCCGGGCCTCATCCAGCAGCAGCCTCGCCGCGTCCTCGCGCAGATCGCTCTCTTCGGCCAGCGTGCCGAGTCTTGCGATCAGTTCATGGCAGGGATTGATCTCCAGCACCGGCCTGGCGGCATTGTCGAGCCGCCCGGCGCCCGCCAGCAGCTTTTCGAGTTGGCGATCCATCGCATTGTCAGGCGCGACCAGGCAGACGGCGCTTTCCGTCAGCCGTTCCGATGCCCGGACGTCGGAGACTTCCTCGCCAAGGACGGCCTTTACATAGGCGATGAAGCCGTCGACCTCTGCGGATGCCTGCGCGGCCGGCGTTTCGCCATCGACTGGCGGGATGAGGCTAAGGTCGGCCAGGCCTTGAGTCACCGACTTGAACGGCTTGCCCTGATAATCGACTCCGGCCGTGACCCAGAAGCTGTCGACCTGATCGGTGAGCAGCAGCACCTCGATCCCGCGGGCGCGGAACCCTTCAAGCTGGGGCGAAGAGGCGAGGCGGTCGAGATCGGTGCCAGTGGCGTAGTAGATCGCGGTCTGATTGTCCTTGATCGCCCCGACATAGTCCTTGAGCGAGCGCCATTCCTCGCCCGACGCCGTGCTTTTGAAGCGGGCGAGGCCGAGTAGCGTCTCGCGCCGGGAGAAATCCTCATAAAGCCCTTCCTTCAGGACCGCGCCGAAAATCTCCCAGAAGCTGCGATAGGCTTCCGCGTCCTTATCGGCCAGCTTCTCCAGTTCGGAAAGGATGCGGTTGACGACGCCCTTCTGGATGGCGGCGAGCACCGGGCTTTCCTGGATCATCTCGCGCGAGACGTTGAGCGGCAGGTCGTTGCTGTCGACCAGACCGCGCACGAAGCGGAGATAGCGCGGCAGGATCTGCGCCTCATCGGTGATGAAGACGCGGCGGACATAGAGCTTCATCCGGCCTGCGCGGTCCGGATCGAACAGGTCGAAGGGGCGCATGGAGGGCAGGAAAGCGAGGACCGAATATTCGTGCAGCCCCTCGGCGCGATAGTGGAGCGTCAGGGCGGGTTCATCGAACTGACCGGCGGCGCTACGGTAGAAGTCGGTATATTCCTCCGCCGTGATGTCCGATTTCGGGCGGGTCCAGAGCGCGGCGCCGTCCGCGATCTGCTTTTCCTCGGCGTCCGGCTTTTCCTTGAGGAAGATGGGGACGGGGACATGGCCGGATTGCGCGGTGACGATGCGCTGCGTGGTGAAATGTTCGGTATAATTGGCGGCGTCTTCCTTCAGGTGAAGGACGATGCGGGTGCCGCGAGCAGGAGCCTGCGCCAGATCGACAAGCTGGATGGTGTAGCTGCCCAGGCCGTCCGACGCCCAGTGCGCGGCGGTGTCGGCGCCGGCGCGGCGGGAGAAGACGTCCACATTGTCCGCGACCATGAAGGCGGAATAAAAGCCGACGCCGAATTGGCCGATCAACTGCGCGCCTTCTCCTTCCCTGGCTGCCGTGACGCGTTCCATGAAGGCGCGGGTGCCCGATCGCGCGATGGTGCCCAGCGCTTCGGCCATCTCGAGCTCGCTCATCCCGATGCCATTATCCTCGACGATGAGCTGGCGCGCGTCGGGGTCGAGCGTGACGGTGATGCGCGGCTGGCCGTCGTCGCCCGCGAGCGCGGGGTGGCTCAGCAGTTCGTAGCGCAGCTTTTCGCAGGCGTCGGCCGCGTTCGAGATCAGCTCGCGCAGGAAGACGTCCTTGTCCGAGTAGACGGAGTGCACCATCATGTGCAGCAGCCGGGCGACGTCGGCCTCGAAGGAACGGGTTTCGGGTGCGGTGCCGGTCGTGGTGGTCATGGCAGTTTCGAAATCTCTCCCTAATGGAATCCGGCCAATGGAATCCGAACCGTCAGATGGCGGGAGCCGCGGCGGCTTTCAAGCCCTGACTCCCGCCTTCAGCTGCGGCCTGCGGTTGGACGAACGGTCGCCACCCCTTCGCAAACATTGTAAGCTTTGTGCCGAAATGTGCTCCGAATGCGTGAATGGCTGCCGGAAGGCGGCGCTGGCCATGCATGGGGAGCAAACCGGTCGGAAAGGCTGTGCCATGACCGATTATCAGCAGTTGCGCGACAGGATGGTCGATCGCCAGATTGCCCGGCGCGGCATTCGCGATCCACGCCTTCTCGCGGCCATGCGAGCCGTTCCGCGGGAACGTTTCGTGCGCGAAGGGCTGGAGGACCATGCCTATGAGGATTGCGCCCTGCCGATCGAAGAGGAGCAGACCATTTCGCAGCCCTATATCGTCGCCGCCATGCTGGAGGCGGCGGAGATCGGCCCGCAATCCCGCGTGCTGGAGGTCGGTGCGGGATCGGGCTATGCGGCTGCCCTGCTGGGTCAGCTTGCGCAGCGGGTCTTCGCGATCGAGCGGCATGAAGCGCTGGGCAGGCTGGCGGAAAGGCGGATGGCGGCGCTTGGCTTTGCCAATGTCGAAATTCGCATCGGTGACGGTACGCGAGGACTGCCCGAGGAGGCGCCCTTCGACGCCATCCTGGTCGCCGCCGCCGCGCCCGCCGTTCCGCAGGCGCTGCGCCAGCAGTTGAAGATCGGCGGACATCTGATCATCCCGGTCGGCGCTTCCGGCAGGCAGAGGCTGTGCAAGGTGACGCGGCAAGGCGAGGACCGCTATGTCGAGCATGATCTGGGCGCCGTCATGTTCGTGCCGCTGATCGGTGAACAGGGCTGGCGGGAGGATGGATAACGCCTAAGCTCTTGCCTGCGTCGGCGTCGACGCGGTCAGGCGATGAGGACATAGGCTGCGCCAAGGACGGCGCATGCCCCCAGCACGGGCAGCACGCCGACCTTGAACCGGAACACCGCGATCATCGCGCCGATCGACAGCAGCAGTGCAGGAATATTGACGCTGGACAGCATTGGCAGGTCCACCCCCGCGATCCGCCGGACCTGCCCGAACAAAGTGTGAATGGCGAACCATATCGCGAGATTGAGGATCACGCCGACGACTGCGGCGGTGATCGCCGTCAGCGCTGCCGAAAGCGCCGGATTGCCGCGCAGCCGCTCGATGAAGGGCGCGCCCGCGAAGATCCAGAGGAAGCAGGGGACGAAGGTGACCCAGGTGGTGAGGATCGCGCCCAGCGTCGCGGCAACCAGCGGATGCAGCACCCCGGAATCGCGGAAGGCGGCCAGGAAGCCCACAAACTGCGTCACCATGATGAGCGGCCCCGGCGTGGTCTCCGCCATGCCCAGGCCGTCGAGCATTTCGCCGGGCTTGAGCCAGCCGAAGGTGCCGACCGCCTCCTGCGCGACATAGGCGAGCACGGCATAGGCGCCGCCGAAGGTGACGACCGCCATCTGACTGAAGAAGCTGGCGATATGGGTGAACACATTATCCGGCCCCAGGGTCAGGAACAGCGCCAGCACCGGCCCCAGCCAGAGGACCAGAAACACCGCCGAGATGCGCAGCGACCAGCCCGGATGAGGGCGGGCATGATCGGGCAGTTGCTCGCCCAATGCGGTCTCGCGGTCATGGACGACTTCGCCACTCGCCGGGCCATGACCGCCGCCGCCCTGGAACGCCGTGAGGCCGCTGCGTCCGCCGATGAAGCCGCCCAGGCCCGCCGCCAGGATGATTAACGGGAAGGGCGCGCCAAGGAAGAAGATTGCCACGAAGGCGGCGGCGGCGATCCCGCGCATGACGTTGTTCTTCAGCGCCCGCGATCCGACCCGGACCACCGCCTGCATCACGATGGCCAGCACTGCCGCCTTGAGGCCGAAGAACAGCCCTTCGATGATCTGCACATGGCCCAGCAGGACATAGATATAGCTGAGGCCCAATATGGCGACAAAGCCCGGCAGCACGAACAATATGCCCGCGATCAGTCCACCCTTGGTCCTGTGCAGCAGCCAGCCGATATAGATGGCGAGTTGCTGCGCCTCCGGCCCCGGCAACAGCATGCAATAGTTGAGCGCGTGGAGGAATCGTTCTTCTCCGATCCAGCGCTTTTCCTCGACCAGCAGCCGGTGCATCACGGCGATCTGCCCCGCCGGCCCGCCGAAACTGAGCGCCGCGATCCGGGCCCAGACGCGCGTCGCTTCGCCGAGTGAAATACCGTGATGGCGCTCGGACGGGGAGGCGGCAGGAGTGGAAGATAGGCTGGCCGTCATCGGTCCATCTTTCTGTTGCTGAAAAAGGCGTGAAACTGGTTGAGTGCGTCGCTCGCCATGGCAATGCGCTGGAGATCGTCGTCGGTCGAGGCGCAGACGCCCGACAATATGGCGCTCAGGCCGGGCGTTTCGGGCCGCGCGAACTTGCCGTCACCGATGTCGAGATCATGGATGATCTCTCCGATCGCGACCAGCGCGGGATCGTCCAGCAGCCCCGCCCGCAACAGCAATGTTTCGAAACTGCAACGATCGCCCTCATGGGTGAATTCGGCATCGGCCATATCGAAGCGCAGTTCGCCCTCCGCCGGGTCATGATGGCGGCTGTCGACGAATATGAAGCGGGCGTCGGGATCGATGAAACGCCGGATCAGCCAGGCGCAGGCGATGCGATCGACATGGACGCCGCTGCGCGTCACCCAGATCCTGTTCGTCAGATCGTTCGCTTCGTTCCCGTCCGCCGGATCGGCGCGGCTGACGTCCGGATGCTGGTAACGCTGGCGGTCCAGCTCTGCGAGCGCGGCCTCGGCTTCCTGCCGTCCATGCGCGCCGAAGAAATCGAGTCGGCCAATGTCCTCAAGCCGCTTTTGCAATCGGAGGATGTCCGGTCCGCTGGCGGGGCCGGTTTCCAGCAGGCGGCGGGCGGCCAGCGCGATCTCGTCATAATCGGCGTTGCGGGCGGTGTCGAACAGGGCGCGGACTTCGCCGTCCGACTGGCCGGCCAGCAGATGCGCCTCGATCAATATCGCTTCGCCGCCATTGGCGGTGATCTCCGCCATGAGGTCGCGGAAGGCGGCTGCGCTTTCCGCCGAATGGGGCAGGACATGGACGGCGTTCTTCAGCGGCGCCGCGCCGATGGCCTGCAGGCGCCGCCAGATCTTGACCCGCAAATAAGGCGGCTTCGCGGGAAGCTGATGAAGCAGGGCAAGCCAGGGGGTGGCGTTCGACATGATGCATATGTATCAAGAATAGGCATTCGAAGAAATAGGAATATCAATGAAGCGGGCTTTTCCCTTTGCGATGATCGGCGTGGCCGTGGCGGCCCTTGTCGGAGCGGCACCCGCATGGGCGGGAGATGGTCTCGCCCTCGGCGGCAGTATGCGGCTGCGCTTCGAGGAGATTGAAGGGCAACCCCGCGCCGGGTTCGATCGCGACGACAGCCTGTTCAACATTCGCACCCAGCTTCTGGCGGAATATCGGTCGGGCGCGTTCAGGGCGGGGGCGGAACTGTTCGACAGCCGGGCCTATGGCGCCGATCCCGGCACGCCGATCTCGACCAATGAGGTCAATGCGATGGAACTGGTTCAGGCCTATGTTGCGGGCGACATAGCGGAGCCATTCGGCAAGGGTAGCAAGCTCAGCCTGATGGCTGGACGGTTCACGCTTAACCTCGGTTCACGCCGGCTGGTCGCGGCCGATGACTATCGGAACACGACCAACGGATATACCGGCTTGCGCGCCGATCTGATCGCGCCGCAGGGGGTGAAAGCGGTTTTCATTTACACCCTGCCGCAGCAACGGCGTCCTGATGATTCGAACGGCGTCCGGAACAAACGAGTGAGGATCGACCATGAAGGCTTCGATCTGGTGCTGTGGGGCGGCATCGTCAGCAAGGCCAGAGCAATCGGTCCCGCCATGGCCGAACTGTCCTATTTCCATCTGGGGGAGCGCGACGAACCGGGACGGCCGACGCGGGACAGGTCGCTCGACACGTTCGGCGGACGGATCATTCGCGAACCGGAAACCGGCCGCTTCGATTATGAGGTCGAGGCATTTTATCAAACCGGCCATATCAGCGCATCGCTCGCGCCGACAGCGGCACGACAATCGGTCGGCGCGAGCTTTCTGCACGCCGATGCGGGATATAGTTTCGCGGGCCCCTGGAAGCCGCGTCTCTCGGTCGAATTCGACCGGGCGAGCGGCGACAGGAGGGGAGGGCGCTATGGCCGTTTCGACACGCTGTTCGGCATGCGCCGGGCGGATCTGGCTCCGGCAGGCCTGTATAATGCCGTGGCGCGGACGAATATCATGACGCCGGGGATCAGATTGGAAGCGACGCCGGCCAAAAGGTGGGACTGGTTTGCGGCCTATCGCGCCCTGTGGCTGGCATCGCGGACGGACGCCTTTTCGACGACTGGAGTAAGGGACGCCGCCGAACGCTCGGGCCGCTTTGCCGGCCATCAGATGGAGGCGCGTCTGCGCTACTGGGTGGTTCCATCGCGTCTGCGCTTCGAGTTCGACGGGCTGCTGCTCGCCAAGGGCCGGTTTTTGCGGGACGCCCCCAATGCGCCCGCAGGAAAATGGACCCGCTATAGCTCGTTCAATTTGACCGCCAGTTTCTAGAGCAGATTCCGATCCGATTGCATCGGTTCGGCTGCTCTAAGCTTTTGGTTTACCGCATTTTCCGAGCCAGCAGCCGATTCCGTCTGCTTGGAAAATGCTCTAGGGTGCGGCAGTTTCTAGATCGCGACCCAGCCGGCAAGGCTGACGGCCGCCGCCGCCAGAGCGGCGAACAGCGGCAGGGCCGCCCTGATGCCGCCATGGCCCCAGCCGATGACTACGGTCATGACCGCCTTGGCGAGCGTGTTGGCAAAGACTGCGCTTCCTAAAATCAGTCCGGCGGTGCGATTGTCGAGCAAACCGGGCGGCAGGCCCGCCATGGTCATGACCGCCGCGTCGACATCCGATATGCCGGTCAGCATCAGCACGAGGGCCATGCCCTGCTGCCCGAAATGCTCCAGCGCCCATCGCGCGGCGAGCGACAGTCCCGCCACGATGGCGGCCAGCATGAGCGCTGGTCCGAACCCCAGTGGATTGGCGATTCCCATGCCGTCGCTCCCTTCGCCATGCCGGCGCCAGGCGAGCAGGGCGAAGGCCACGGCAACGAGCGTCGCGGGCGCCATGGTCAGCGCCAGGGCAGGGACGGCACGGGGAATGAGGACGAGCGCCACCAACTGGACCCGCACGAACATGACGATGGAAGCTACAGCGATGCCAGCCGACAACAAAGTTCGCGCCTGCGGTTCATTGCGTAGCCGCCGCGCATAATCGGCGGTGACCGCCGTGGAGGAGACGATGGCGCCGGTCAGCGCCACCAGCAAAATCCCTCGTTCGCGGCCGAAGCGTCGCGAAATGGCATAGCCCGCGAAGGACAGGCCCATCACGAACACGACCACCATCCAGATTTTTCGCGGATTCCAGGCGTCATAGGGACCGTAGGCCGCATCCGGCAGCAATGGCAGGATGATGAGGGCGACCAGCAGGAAGCGGGAGACGCTTTCTATCTCGCTTTCGTCCATGCCCCTTAGCATGGCGTGCATCGATTGCCGCGAGCTCAATATCGCAAAGGTCGCCGCGCCCATGGCCAGCCCGAGCGCGGGCGAAAGGCGTGCGGCGCAGAAGCTCGCTCCAAAGGTCAAAAGGCCGGCGAGCGTGGTTGTCGCGGACAGGTGGTCCGGATCGGCGCTGCGGGAATAGCCGACGGCCAGGATGACTGCGACTCCCGCGCCGAGGGTGGCCGCGACCATATCCGGCGCCAATCCTCCCATCCCTCCCAGCAGGCCGATCAGGCCGAAGGTCCGAAAGCCGGCGACCCTGCGGCCCTTGCCGAGATCCCGCTGGGTCCAGCCGCGCTCGATCCCCACGAGCAGCCCGATCGCGATGGATGCGATCATCGACAGATAGGGCTGGCCGATGTCGGGCATGCGTTACGCGACCTGTGACGGCACGATCACCGCCGCGCCCATCACATTGCCTGTTCGCAGGCGCTGGAGCGCTTCACCCGCATCCTCCAGCCGGAAGCTTTCCGTCACGGTGTGGAGCGGGATGCGGCCTGCCAGTTCGAAGAAGGAGATGCCGTCCTCGCGGGTCAGATTGGCGACGGAGAGCAAAATTCTCTCTTCCCACAGATCGGCATAAGGAAAGGAGGGAATGTCGCTCATATGGATGCCCGCGCACACGACCCTGCCGCCCTTGCGCACGGCGCGCAATGCCAGCGGAACCAGGTCGCCAACGGGGGCGAAGATCAGCGCCGCGTCCAGCAACTCGGGCGGGGTCTGCGACGAACCGCCCGCCCAGGCGCAGCCAAGCGATCGCGCGAAAGCCTGTCCCTCATCGTCGCCATCCTTGGTGAAGGCGTAGACGGTGCGGCCTTGAGCCTGCGCGACCTGCGCCAGAATATGCGCCGCCGCCCCGAAGCCGTAGAGTCCGATCACAAGCGCTTCGCCCGCCAGCCGCAGAGCGCGCCAGCCGATGAGACCTGCACAGAGCAGCGGCGCGGCCTCTATATCCGAAAAGCATTCCGGCAGGATGAAACAATAGCGCGCATCGGCAATCGCATGGGTCGCATAGCCGCCATCGCGTGTCGCGCCGGTAAACAGCGGCGCGTCGCAGAGATTTTCGCGGTCCGCCCGGCAATAGGCGCATTGGCCGCATGTATGCCCCAGCCAGGGAACGCCGACCCGTTGTCCGATGGCAAAGCCGTCCACGCCTTGCCCGATCGCGGCTACCCGGCCGACGATCTCATGGCCCGGTATGATCGGATAACGCGCAGAGATTTCGCCATCCAGCACATGCAGATCGGTCCGGCACACGCCGCAAGCGGCGATTTCGATGAGCAATTCACCGGCGCCCGGCGTGGGCACGGCGCGTTCTATCTTCTTCAGCGGCTGACCGGGGGCGCTGATCTGCATGGCGACCATCTGTTGCATCGAAAGCCTCCTGTTGCGCCGTCTTCATCATCCATAGATCATATCATGACCGGAGGACCCCGTATTTATCCGGATGGACGCGCGTCGGAGCATGTCGACATTTTCGCCATCCGTACCATCGGAACCATCCTGCAAGGGCAAGGGAGCAGAAACAGATGTCCGACATCGAATGGGATCGCGAGGAAGCCTTATCCCAAGCGGCTGCCGCGCCTGCCGTCTGGACCTGTCCCATGCATCCGGAAATCCGGCAGGATCATCCCGGCGCCTGCCCGCTTTGCGGCATGGCGCTGGAGCCCGAAGTCGCCACCGCCCATGCCGGTCACAGCGCGGAGCTGGTCGACATGAAGCGCCGCTTCCGGATCAGCCTCCTGCTCGCCATTCCGGTGTTTGTGCTCGAAATGGGCGGGCATCTCTTCCCGGCGCTCCATCACCTCGTTTCCGATCATGTGTCGATCTGGATTCAACTCCTGCTCGCGACCCCGGTCGTGCTGTGGGGCGGCTGGCCCTTCTTCGAAAGGGGCTGGCTGTCGCTCCAGACCCGCAACCTCAACATGTTCACGCTGATCGCCATGGGAACCGGGGTGGCATGGGCCTACAGCATGGCGGCGGCGCTGGCGCCGGGCATCTTTCCGGCAGCTTTCCGGGAACATGGAAGCGTCCCGGTCTATTTCGAGGCGGCGGCGGTGATTACCGTGCTGGTGCTGCTGGGCCAGGTGCTTGAACTCGGGGCGCGGGAGCGCACTTCGGGGGCGATCAGGGCGTTGCTCAATCTTGCGCCCAAGACCGCAAGGCGCTTGCGCGACGACGGCAATGACGAGGAAATTCCGCTTGATAGGGTCGCGGTTGGCGACAGGTTGCGCGTTCGTCCGGGCGAGAAAGTGCCGGTCGACGCCGTGGTCGAGGATGGCCGCACCGCAATCGATGAATCGATGGTGACCGGCGAATCCATGCCCGTCACCAAGGCGGCCGGGGACCATGTGATCGGCGGCACGCTCAACCGGAGCGGCCAGCTCGTCCTCAGGGCGGAGAAAGTCGGCCACGACACCATGCTCGCCCGCATCGTCCGGATGGTGGCCGACGCGCAGCGCTCCCGCGCACCGATCCAGCGCCTGGCCGACCGGGTCGCGGGCTGGTTCGTACCCGCCGTGCTGCTGGTTGCGATCATTGCCTTTGCGATCTGGGCGATATGGGGGCCAGAGCCGCGCTTCGCCCACGGCCTGATCGTGGCGGTGGCCGTGCTCATCATCGCCTGTCCCTGCGCGCTTGGTCTTGCGACGCCCATGTCGATCATGGTGGGCGTCGGCCGCGGCGCCGGGCTGGGCGTGCTGATCAAGAATGCCGAGGCGCTGGAGCGGATGGAAAAGGTCGACATGCTGGTCGTCGACAAGACCGGGACGCTCACGGAGGGCAAGCCGTCGCTCACCGGCATCGTCATGGCTTCGGGTTATGAGGAGAATGCGGTGCTTCGGCTCGCCGCCGGGGTCGAGAGGGTTTCCGAGCATCCCCTGGCGCTTGCCATCGTGGCTGCGGCAGAGGCGCGGGGCCTGACGCTGCCGCAGGTCAGCGAATTCGATTCCCCCACAGGCAAGGGAGCGATCGGAACGGTGGAAGGCAAGCGTATCCTGCTTGGCAATGCGCGCTTCCTCGAAGAATATGGCATTTCGGCTGAAGTGCTTGGCGAGCAGGCCGACGCCCTGCGCCGCGACGGGGCCACCGCCATTTTCATCGGCATCGACGGCGTGGTCGCGGGCGTCTTCGCCATTGCCGACGCGATCAAGCAGACCACGCCCGAGGCGCTCGTCGCGCTGCGCAGGAAAGGCATCACGGTCGTCATGCTCACCGGCGACAATCGCATGACGGCACAGGCGGTTGCGCGGCGCCTGGGGATCGATCAGGTGGAGGCGGAGGTTCTGCCCGATCAGAAGAGCGCTGTTGTCGCTCGCCTCAAGCAGGAAGGCCATGTGGTGGCGATGGCGGGCGACGGGGTCAACGACGCCCCGGCGCTGGCCGCCGCCGATGTCGGCATAGCCATGGGTTCGGGCACCGACGTCGCGATCGAAAGCGCCGGAGTGACGCTGCTCCAGGGCGACCTCACCGGGATCGCACGGGCGCGGGCGTTGAGCGAGGCGACCATGTCCAACATCCGGCAGAACCTGTTCTTCGCCTTCGTCTACAATGCCGCGGGCGTGCCGATTGCGGCTGGCCTGCTCTATCCCCTTTTCGGCATCCTGCTCTCGCCGGTCATCGCTGCCGCCGCGATGGCCTTGTCCTCGGTCAGCGTGGTCGGCAATGCGCTGCGTTTGAATCGGGCGCGGATTTGAAGGGCTTGAGCGAAGATTCCCATGCCATGCCGGGCATAAAGCGGACGGCCCCGATCAGAAAATTCGTTACGGATTGAGAATTACTTGTTTGTCCTTGGCGGATTTCCACCGTCATTTCGTTTCACAAGAAAACTGAGAAAATCGGCTGGGCGCATGATGCGCTCGGCTTCCCTGTTCTGCGGAGAGAGCAGCGCTGCGTGCCACGGCCCGCTGTGCATGTCTGAACGGCCCATAACTGCCCGAAAAGGGCCGAAAGGGAGCCATTTATGCAGAAATTCGTGTCCGTTCGTCGTGCCGCGCTGTTGTTGTCATGCTGCATCGGCGCTGTATCGCCTCATGCCTGGGCGCAGGAGCCGGCTGCGGAAGAAGATGCCGGCACGATCACCGTCACCGGCCGCCGCATCTCCCAATCGGCGGAGGCGATCGGGGCGGACAAGGTGAGCAATGTCGTCGGCATCACCCGAGAGGCGCTGCTGTCCGCGCCTTCCGGCATTTCCGGCCTGAAGATGCTGGAGCAGCTGCCTGGCTTCAACGTGCAGACCGACGGTCCTCTGGGCCTCTACGAATTCGGCAACAGCGTCCAGACGCGCGCCTTCAACCTCGACCAGATCGGCTTCATCGTCGACGGAATCCCGACCGGGCGCAGCGATGCCTTTGGCGGCAGCCCGGTGTTCCGCTATGTCGACAATGAAAATCTGGGACGGGTGGAGGCGTCGGTGGGCGCCGGCGATGTCGGCCTGCCGAGCTATTCGTCGCTGGGTCCGATCATCTCCTATAATTCGATCGCGCCGCAGGATGAGATGGGCCTGTTCGTGTCGCAGAGTTTTGGCGACAACGACATGAAGCGCACTTTCATCCGCTTCAACACGGGACAGGTCGGCCCGTTCAAGGCCTATGTCAGCCGCACCAAGCTGGACAGCGACTTGTGGCGCGGCGTCGGGTCCGTAGATCGCGAGCATTGGGAAGCGCAACTGCACGCCGATCTGGGAGGAGACAGTTGGGCGCGCTTCAAGTTCGTGTCGAACGACTTTTTCGATTACGATTCGCCCTTTTTGAGCCGGGCGCAATATTATTCCACCACGCCGTCCTATAATGGCAAGACTGGGCGCGACATCGGCTATATCGCCGCGCCACCGAACACCACGCCGGGTTATCAGCCCACGGTGGCGGGCATCGCCTATTCCAACGGCGCCTATATCAACAGCTACAATCTCGCCATCAACGTCCGCAAGGACAAGCTGTACGGCGCGACCATCCATCTGGGCGTCGCGGACAATGCCTGGTTCGAGAGTACGGCCTATTGGGAGGACAAGGGCGGCTATGGCGTGTCGCCGGACAGCTACTCCAACAGCAGGTCCATCTATAACGGCCAGGTCGCGATCGGCCTGCCGGTCAACGCGCCGCGCGGTACGCAGTTCGGCCGTTCCGGCGTTGGCGGCAACCGCTATGGCATCACCACGAAATTCCACATCGACCTTGGCAACCATGCGATCGAGACGGGGGTCTGGGCGGAACTGGACAAATATCACCGCACCCAGGCCCGTTACAATACGACCGACGGATCGCCTGCCAGCCCGGCGGACCTCAATTCGCTCGTCTTCCTGCGCCGCGACTATCGCAGCGAACGAAACATCACCCAGGCGTTCCTGAAGGATACGGCCAAGTTCCTGGACGACCGCCTGACCGTGGACGTGGGCTTCAAGGCGTTGTCGATGGACTATGATTATTTCGGCTATCGCGACTATGCCGACTATTATCGCAACACCGGCACGACCCTTGCGCCCCGCTATGTCGTCGGCTGGGGACCGCATGGCGCTTCGGTCAATTACACGGACGGCTTCCTGCCGATGGCGGGCCTGATCTACAAGCTGGACGGTCATTCCCAGATTTTCGCATCCTATGCGGAAAACACTGCCCTGCCAAAGGGGATGGACGACATCTATTCCGTCGTACCCACGACGGGCGCGCTGGCGCCCAAGCCGCAGGCGGAAAAGTCGAAGAATTTCGAACTCGGCTTCCGCACCAACCAGTCGGAATTCTACGGCGCTCTGGCTGCCTATTACACGAAGTTCGACAACCGGATCGCCATTACCGCCATTCCGCTGGCGGGCAGCACCGTGCTGGAATCGGTCTATACCAATGTCGGCCGGGTTGAAGCCTATGGCGCGGAGTTCACCGGCACCTACAAGCCGGCCTTCCTGAACGGCCTCGCTTATTTCAACCTGAATGCCACCTATAATCATGCCAAGTTCAAGGACAACCTGCCCAATGGCACGGCTCTGGCCGGCAAATATCTGCCGGACAGCGCCAAGTGGATCGTGAATGGCGGCGTCACCGTCGAACCGGCAAGCTGGCTGGTCGCCAATTTCAGCGGCAAATATACCAGCCGCCGTTGGGCAACCCTGGCCAACACGCCGGGGTCCAGCATAGCGGGCTTCACCATCTTCAGCGCCTATGTCGACATCGGTGACGGCATCACGCTCGGTCCGGTTAAGAGCGTGAAGGCGCGTTTCAATCTGGACAATGTGTTCGACAAGGATACGCTGTCCTTCATTTCATCGTCCGTGGCGGTGGACGGCAATTTCCGTCCGCAATCGCCGCGGACCTTCCAGTTCACCATTTCGGGCGAGATTTGATGCGGAAAAGGATGATGGGAGCGGCGCTGATGGCGCTGCTCCCAATTGGGGCACATGCGCAGGAGGTGCCGAAGAAGGTCTATCAGCTTCATCAGCGGCTGCTGACGCTCGACAGCCATCTCGACACGCCCGCTTCGCTCGACCTGCCCGGCTGGTCGATCGAGGAGGAGCATGGCGTCCATAGCGACTATACCCAGGTTGACTTGCCGCGCATGAAGAAGGGCGGCCTCGACGGCGGTTTCTGGGCGATCTACACGCCGCAGGGGCCGTTGACGGAGGAAGGCTTCCGCAAATCGCGCGACTTCGCGCTGCTGCGCGGCGTGTCGATCCGTGAGATGGTGGCGGCGGATCCGGCCAATTTCACGCTGGCGCTGGAGGCGAAGGATGCCGTGAAGATCGCGGCTTCGGGCAAGCGGGTCGTCTATATGTCGATCGAGAATGCCTATCCGTTGGGCGACGACGTGTCGCTGCTCAAAACCTTCTACGACATGGGCGTTCGCGTGTCGGGCTTCGCGCATTTCGCGCACAACCAGTTTGCCGACAGCTCCACCGATCCGTCGAAGAAGCCGCGCTATGGCGGCCTCAGTCCGCTGGGCAAGGAATTGCTGAAGGAGATGAACCGCCTCGGCATCGTGCCGGACGCGTCGCACAGCAGCGACCAGGTGCTGGACGATCTGCTTGCGCTATCCACCACGCCGGTTCTGCTGACTCATTCGGGATGCAAGGCGATCTACGACCATCCGCGCAACATCGACGACGATCATCTGAAGGCGTTGGCCGCCAAGGGCGGAGTCATTCAGATGAATGCCTATGGCGCCTATTTGCGGGCTTCCAAGCCCAATCCGCAGCGGCAGGAAGCGTTGAAGGCGCTGTTCGGCCAGTTGCGCGAGGACGCAAAGCTGTCGCCGGAAAAGCGCGCCGAATTGCTGGCCAAGCGGCAGGAAATCGACCGCCTCTATCCGGAGGCGGACCGGGCGACTTTCGACGATTTCATGGCGCATATGCTCCATGCGCTGAAGGTGGCGGGGCCGGATCATGTCGGCATCGGCCTCGACTGGGATGGCGGCGGGGGCGTTGTTGGGCTGGAGGATGTGGTCGACCTGCCCAGGATCACTGCCGCATTGTTGAAGGCGGGCTATAGCGAGGCGGACGTTCAGAAGATCTGGTCGGGCAATGTCCTGAGGGTCCTGGCCGCGGCCGAGGCCGCGAAGGGGTCGTAAGAGCGATGGGCTGCAGCAGGGGCCGCTATCATGGCGGCCCTTGTCCTATATCAGAACGTCCCCGACGGCGTGCCGAACCACTGGCGGGGCGGGATTGATAGACGTCGCAATTGTTGGTGTTCGCGCTCGCCTATAGCGTGGAAGGGTCGACTGCGTGCCGGATATGCAAGGCTCGTCAATTCGGCTTTTTGGGCAATATATGGCAATTTCCCCTGTCAGCCGTTCCGCGATGACAGGAACCACTTAAAACCCGCTTGCAGGCCATGATTAACGGCTCTGCCAGGCCCTGAGAGGAGGCGCCCTGGGTCGAGGGTGAGCCTGTACTCATTCATATTCCACATTTGATATATGAATGTCATGATTGCAATTTGATGTATAATATATCACTAATCTTTCATGATTACTTCGCAACAGATGCGGGCAGCCCGCGCCCTCCTTGGCATCGACCAGCGCCAGCTCGCTGCGCTGGCCGGGGTGTCCCTGCCGACGATCCAGCGCATGGAAGCATCCGACGGACAGGTTCGCAGCGTCGTCGACACGCTGGTGAAGGTCATCAACGCGCTCGAGACCGCCGGGGTCGAGATCATCGGCGAGAATGCGGTTTCCAATGGAATAGGGCGCGGGGTGCGCTTGAAGGAGACCATGGCGGGCAAACAGCCCCGACGCACATTTTCAATGCTGTTCGATCAAGCCGAACTGCCGACGGATGCAGACGATGCGTCGTGATGCGCGGATCGCCGCCTTCACCCCGAAGCTCTTTACCGTCATAGGCGCTGGCTATTCGGTCGATAGTTTCCGCCGGGATGCCGTAGCGGGCCTGACGGTCGCCATCGTCGCGCTTCCGCTCGCCATGGCCCTGGCGATCGCGAGCGGAGCCTCACCGGACAAGGGTCTCATCACATCCGTCATCGCCGGTTTTCTGATCTCCGCTCTTGGCGGGTCGCGGGTGCAGGTCGGCGGTCCCACCGGCGCCTTCGTGGTGGTCGTGTTCAATGTCATTGCGCAGCATGGCTATGACGGCCTTTTGCTCGCCACGCTGATGGCAGGGCTGATATTGATCGTCGCCGGCTATTCCGGTCTGGGCAGTCTCGTGCGGTTCATTCCGCAGCCGGTGGTGACGGGCTTTACGGCGGGGATCGCGGTCATCATCGCGTCCAGCCAGGTGAAGGATTTCCTTGGGCTTTCGATGAAGAGCGTGCCGACGGATTTCGTTCCTAAATGGCAGGCTTATTGGGATGCGCTGGGCAGCGTCCATCCCGACACGCTCATGATCGGCATCGGATCGCTGGCGCTGATCATCGCCCTGCGCCTGTGGGCGCCGCGACTGCCCGGCTTCCTGATTGCCGTCATGATTGCTGCGGCGCTTGTAACGCTGCTGCACCTTCCGGTTCCGACGATCGGATCGCGCTTCCCGGACCTGCCGACCGGGCTGCCGGCTCCGGCGATGCCGGACATGTCGTTCGCCAAGCTGCAATCGGTCATGTCCTCGGCATTCACCATCGCCTTTCTCGCGGGGATCGAGGCGTTGCTTTCTGCGGTCGTCGCCGATGGCATGATCGGGTCCCGGCATCGCTCGAACCAGGAACTGGTTGGCCAGGGCGTGGCCAATCTGGCCTCGGCCCTGTTCGGCGGCCTGCCGGCAACCGGGGCCATCGCGCGCACCGCGACCAACGTCAAGGCAGGCGCCATCTCACCCGTCGCCGGCATGATGCATGCAATATTCCTGCTGCTCTTCATCCTGTTTGCGTCCGACCTCATGGCCTATGTGCCTTTGGCGGCGCTCGCGGCTATCCTGTTCATGGTCGCCTGGGGCATGAGCGAACATCATCGCTTCATCCAATTGCTCCGCATGCCCAATGGCGATCGCGGTCTGTTGCTGCTCACCTTTGGTCTGACGGTGCTGGTCGATCTCACGGTAGCGATCGGCGTGGGCGTGACGCTGGCCTCGCTCCTCTTCATGATGCGCATGAGCAAGACGGTGGAGATTGCGAGCGATACGAATAGTTCCTCATCGGATCGGCGAGAGGAGGAAGATGAGGATATCCATCAACGCGATGGGCTTCCCACCGGTGTCGAAGTATTCCGGATCGATGGACCGGTCTTCTTCGGCGTCGCGAACGAATTGCTCGACACATTGCGCCGTATTGGACGCGCGCCTAAGGTCATCGTCCTGCGGATGCGACGTGTCCCTTTGCTCGATGCGAGCGGTGTGACGGCGATCGAGGAGATCGTCCGCCAAACGGCATCCGCGGGCACGCAAATCATCCTTTCCGGCGTGCAGGCGCAACCAAAAGCGATGTTGGAGCGTGTCTCTCTGGGACCGGGGAGCAGCCGGCTAATCCATAGCGACGACTTCCCAGAAGCGCTGCGCATTGCCGCAGCCATTGCCGATGCGCCAGGGGCAGGCGGTGCCCGTCTCAATTGACCATCACCGATCTGGATCTGCCATGACCGGCGCAAATGGCGACCATGTCTATGACGAGGCATCTGGAGGAGGAGATCGCCGCCGAAACGGCCGCCAAGGCGCCAGGCGCGTGCCGTGACTTTGGTGACCCCTACGGGAATCGAACCCGTGTTTCAGCCGTGAGAGGGCCGCGTCCTGACCGCTAGACGAAGGGGCCACTGGTCGCGCGGGGCGACGAGCAGGGGTCGCCTTTAAGAGGGGGCGTGGAAGCCGTCAAGCGAAACCCGTGCACTTTCCTTCGGCATATAAAAAACCACCCCATGCGATTCGCATGGGGTGGCCAAGGTTCAGGGAGGAGACGCCTCCTAAGGGGGAGGCGCCCATACGACACACCCGAAAGGGGGGCAGGTGCGCCGCATGTTCGGTAAATAGAGAAAGCCGCGCGGAGTTTCAAGTGGCATCGCGCAACCTTTTTTCTTAAATATTTGTCATAAATGCTTAATTTCAGTTAAGATTCAGCAGGTTGGGGCGCTGCCGGCACGGCGATCGGGCCCTTGCCCTGCGTCACCTGCGCCTCGAACAGTTCGCGCATCAGTTGGAGCGAGAAGAGATGGGCGTAGATCAGCGGCAGCATGCCGTTCTGGCTGATCTTGCGTAGCTGGTCGCCCCGCATGTCGCGCAGCTTTTCCTCATTCACCATGCGGAAGCCGCGATAGACGAAGGGTTGATCGTTACCCGGCACCTGGATGGCGACTTCGCCGTCCATCAGCAGGTCCAGATCCTTCAGATCCTTCATGAACTGGCCGGTGCGGGCGGCGGCCTGCTCGAAATCCTCGCAGAATTTGAGGACGCCCTGCGTGATTTCGCTGGGCTTGCCGTCCTCGAACAGCGGCTGGCCGTCCTCGAATGCGCCGATGGCGTCGCTGGTCGGATCGAAGCAGAGCGACAATTCGTCGCTGTCGGGGCGCAGCTTCGCCAGCATCCAGGGATAGCGACGCACATAGGCCGGAACATAGGCCGGGCCGCGCAGCTTGCCTTCATCGTCGAGGAAGGTGTTGACGCCCTCGTTAAGACCCATCAGCGCCAGCGGAACCGGCTCGTCGCCGGCCGAGAAGATGATCGGCACGAAGCGCTGGGCGGCGACGAATTCATCGACGGTGAGCGGGATCGCGTGCTGCTTGGTGAGGAAGGGCGCCGAATCGACGGAGCGGCTGCGATAGGCAATGTGATCGACGCTGCTCAGCGGAATAAGGTCGTTGTAGAAGACGGGAAGGCCGTTCGCGGGCGCGCTTGCCATGATGTGCTAGTCCATTTCTAACAAAAAAGCGGCGCATTTTCCCTTGCGCCGCGGGCCTGATACTGGGCCGAGGGAGATAAAGCCCTTGAGCGCGGGAGGCAATCGCTTTGTCGACGCCCGGTGCTTCAGTCGGGCCTGCCTTCAGCCTTCTTCCGGGCGCGGGATGAGCTTGTCCGGATTCATGATGCCCTGAGGGTCGAAGGCGGTCTTGATCGCGCGCAGGGCATGCAGCCGCGCGGGGCTGGCGAGGCGGCCCAGTTCGGCGCGTTTCATCTGGCCGATGCCATGTTCGGCGGAGATCGATCCGCCCGCCGCGACCACCGCGTCATGGACGAATGCGTTGATGGCCTGCCCCTCTGCCGCGATCCAGGCCGGACCATCGCTCGTGCCCTTCGGCGCGCGGACGTGGAAATGGACGTTGCCGTCGCCCAGATGGCCAAAGGAAGAGGCGGTGGTGCCGGGGAAGGCTCTTTCCGCCGCCGCCGCCGCGTCCACCATGAAGGCGGGCATGCGGGCGACCGGCACGCTGATGTCATATTGCAGCGCCGGTCCCTGGGCTCGTTCGGATTCGGAAAGCGATTCGCGGATGCGCCAGAAGGCTTCGGCTTGCGCTTCATTGACGGCGATGGCGGCGTCCGCAGCGATGCCTTGCTCCAGCGCTTCGGCCAGCGCGCCTTCGAGCCGTTCGGCGGGGCCGGGCTCGCGCAGGTCGCCATGGTCGACCTCGATCAGCACATGCCAGGGCGTGCGCGTCGCGATCGGGCAGCGGGTGCCGGGAATATGCGAGAGGACATGGCCCAGGCCATCGTCCGCGATCGCCTCGAAGCCCTCGACGCTGTCGCCCAGCCGCGCTTCGCAGAGGCGAAGCAGGGCGAGCGCGTCGGTGGGGGAGGGGACGCCGACCCAGCCGACGGAGCGGGCGGCGATGGCGGGAACCAGTCGCAGCGACGCGGCGGTGATGACGCCCAGCGTGCCTTCGGCGCCGATCAGCAATTGCTTGATGTCATAACCCCGATTGTCCTTCTTGAGCGCGTCCAGCCCATGGAAGATGCTGCCATCGGGCAAGACGGCCTCGATCCCTTCGACCAGCGCGCGCATCGTGCCGTGGCGCAGAACCTGCGTGCCGCCGGCGTTGGTGGAGATGAGGCCGCCGACAGTGGCCGATCCCTTGGCGCCCAGGCTCAAGGGGAAACGCCGGCCAACGGCGGCGGCGGCATCATGGAGGTTGGAGAGGATCACCCCGGCTTCGCACATGGCGAGATTGTCGTCCGCCGACAGGCTTCGGATGCGGTTCATCCGGCGAAGCGACAGGATCAGCGCTGAACCGTCCGCAGGCGGCGTGGCGCCGCCGACCATGGAGGTGTTGCCGCCCTGCGGCACCAGCGGCACGCCAATATCCGCGGCCAGTTTGACGGCGGCGGCAACCTGCTCGGTCGTCTCCGGCTGAAGGATCGCCACGGCCGCGCCATGATAACGCCCGCGCCAGTCGCTGACCCAAGGGGCGATGTCGTCCGCATCGGTCACGACGCGCTTTTTCCCCAACAGGGCGGTGAAGCGGGCGATAACATCTTGTCCTATCATGGGACTGTCCTATGCCTTGGAATTCATCGACGGTTCAACCTTTGGTCCATAGCGTCTGCGTCCCAAAAGGGGTTCGACTTGTTTCATTCCGTCCTGCTGCTGTTGACCGTGCCAGCCGCCGAGCCCGTGCAGTGGGCGCAGTTGACGATCGAGCAGCGCATCATCATTCGCGTGCCGATGGCGAAAAAGGGCCGTGCCCCGGCGCGCCCGGTGCCCGACGCGCGCAATGACTGGAAGGAGAAGAAGGGGCCGCGTTGCATCGCCCTGCGCTCGATTCGGTCGGCAAGCATCCTGATGGACAATGCCATAGATTTGTTGCTGGCGGATAATCACCGCTATCGCGCCAGGCTGGAACGCGGGTGCAACAGCATGGGCTTTTATTCCGGCTTCTATGTCGAGCCCGATGAGGATGGGTCGCTCTGTTCGGGGCGGGACGAGTTGCAGGCGCGCAGCGGCGCCAGTTGCGGGATCGACAGTTTCCGGCGGCTGGAACAGGCCGAACCTGACGAATAAGGGCATCATTTTCGCGATTTTCTTGACAAGAGAGCGATATTTCCGCAAGGCGCGCGCGATTTCCTTTGCGTGTTTTCACGCGGTGGATAGCCTCCTGTCCCGGACATTTGAATGACTTTTGCCGATCTCGGCCTTTCCGACGAATTATTGAAGGCCGTAAGCGAGGCCGGATATGACACGCCCACGCCCATCCAGGCGCAGGCGATCCCGCCCGTGCTGATGATGAGAGACATCATCGGCATCGCGCAGACGGGGACAGGCAAGACGGCCGGTTTCGTGCTGCCGATGATCGATATCCTCGCCCATGGCCGCGCCCGTGCGCTGATGCCGCGCTCGCTGATCCTGGAGCCGACGCGAGAGCTGGCTGCGCAGGTGGCGGAGAATTTCGAGAAATACGGGAAATATCACAAGCTTTCCATGGCGCTGCTGATCGGCGGCGTGCAGATGGGCGATCAGATCAAAGCGCTGGAAAAGGGCGTGGACGTGTTGATCGCGACGCCGGGGCGCCTGATGGATTTGTTCCAGCGGGGCAAGATCCTGCTCAACGGCTGCAGCATGCTGGTGATCGACGAAGCCGACCGGATGCTCGACATGGGTTTCATCCCGGACATCGAGGAAATCTGCACCAAGCTGCCCGCCCAGCGGCAGACGCTGCTGTTTTCCGCAACCATGCCTGCGCCGATCAAAAAGCTGACGGACCGGTTCCTGAGCAATCCCAAGTCGATCGAGGTGGCGCGGCCCGCGACCGCCTCGACCAATATCACCCAGCGGCTGGTGAAGGTCGATTCGCGCAAGAAGCGGGAAGCCCTGCGCGCGATGCTGGAAGCGGAGGATGTGCTGAGCGCAGTGATCTTCTGCAACCGCAAGACGACGGTGCGGGATCTCAACCAGAGTTTGCAGCGCCACGGCTTCAAATCGGGCGAGATTCACGGCGATATCGACCAGTCGGCGCGCATCGCGGAACTGGAACGGTTCCGGGCGGGGACGGTGAATATCCTTGTGGCGTCTGACGTGGCGGCGCGTGGGCTGGACATCAAGGGCGTGAGCCATGTGTTCAACTTCGACGCGCCCTGGCATCCGGACGATTATGTGCACCGCATCGGCCGCACCGGCCGGGCAGGGGCTAAGGGGGTCGCCTACACCTTTGTGACGGCGGACGATGCCGAGGCGATCGATAATATCCAGAAGCTGATCAAGCAGAAGATCGAAACGATCGACGCGCCGGCGGCTGCGGCTCCGGCTGAACGCAGCGCCGATGAACCGCGCAAGGCGGACAGGGATCGGCGGAAGGATCGCAAGTCCGACAAGCGCCGTGACGACTCGGACAAGCGCCGTGACGACCGTCGCCCTGAAGAGCCTCGCGCGGCGCGCCCCGATCGCAATGGCGCTCGTCCGCGGCGGCCTGAGCCGATGGATAACGGTCCGGATGAGGGATGGAACGGGCCGGTTCCGGAGTTTCTGTCGGTCGGGTTCGGGATTTAATCCGCTTCACGGCGGTCCCGAGAGCGGCTTGCGATCTGATTGCATCGGATAAGCCGCTTTATTTCTTTGATTTTCCGTGATTTCTTAACCAGCGAATCCATTGGCTGCACCGAACTGCGTGTCCGATCGCTTGGAAAATCGCTCCAGGACCGATTGACATTCAGATGATGATGCGCCGGAAATGGCGGTTTTTCGTGATCATTGGAACGAGTCGCGTGCCTCGTTCCGATACAGCGTACTAAAAGTATGTGAGCACCGGAAGCGCGAGAAATCGCCATTTGCAGGCCATCAGGGCTGAATGTCGATCGGTCCTAGAGCGCGCTGCGTTAAATCTGACGCAGGACGCGCGCGGTTGCCGCATCGTTTTTTACGGAAAACCGGTTCCCACTTTTCCGCACGATGCTCTCACGTCAGGGCGTCGCGGCGTTGGCTGCCGACGGCGCCGCCGCGCTACCCTCCGGCGTCTGGGCCTTGGGCGCGAAAATGTGCAGGGTATCCAGCGTCTTTTCCGCCATCGCCTGATATTGCTCGCTCAGCATTTCGGGATAGACGAAGCTGGCGGTGACGATGGTCCCGTCCGGCTGTTTCATCAGGCGCAGCGCGACATTATTGCCCTCGCCGTCATTGGCGGTGCCGCGATATTCATTTTCCCCGATATAATCGCCGCTGACCCCTTCGGACCCCTCGTTCACGGTCGCCACGATCTGTTGCAGAGTCTGGTCCCCATCCTTCTTCTGCCAGAAGATGCGGACATCTGCGCCGGCACCGGGGTCTTGATAGACCACGCCGTCTGCATTGCTGGACGCGGCGTCCTTTTCCCAGCCTTCCGGGAAAGTGATGGAAAAGCCGCGCTCGACATTGACGTAATTGCGGGAGGCCGGGGTGTCGGCCTTGGCACTGGCCATCGCCTTGGCCGCGGCCGCGTTGGCGGCGGCGGCAAGCTCCTCCTGGCTCGGCAGATCCTCGACCGGTTCGGCGCGGCCGCAGGCGACTAGCAGCAGGAGGGGCAGGGCGACGGCAAGGGAGGTTCTTTTCATCGTTCTCCCAAAGCATAGCGGCCGCGACATTTCAACGTTGCAGCCGATCGTTGCGCGATGGGGCGACGGCGGGAAGAGGCTGTCCGCCCCGCTTCCGCCGCACGATCATGCGGCGCTGTCGATCCCCAGTTCCGCCAGCTTGCGGTAGAGGGTCGAGCGGCCGATGCCCAGCCGACGGGCCACTTCGGTCATCCGTCCGCGATAATGACCGATGGCCAGGCGGATGACGTCCGCCTCGATCTCGGCCAATTGACGGACATGGCCGTCGCCTTCGAACAGGGTGATGCCGGCGGCCTCCCGATGCGGCTGGGGCACGGCGCGCAGCCGGCCATGGGGCGTGTCGCCATGGGCGCGGCCACGGATATGGGCGGCGATTTGCGGGAAATCCTGCGGCGTCAGGGCATCGCCCTCGCACAGCACGGCCGCACGGAACAGAGCGTTCTGAAGCTGGCGCACATTGCCCGGCCAGTCGTGCTGCATCAGCAGCGCGAGCGCGTCATCTGTCAGGCCCAGGCCACGCAGCCCCGGCTGGGTCGCGATGCGGGAGAGCAGATGGCGGCAGAGCGCCGGCACATCGCCCAGCCGTTCGCGCAGCGGCGGAATGGTGAGCTGCACCACATTGAGGCGGTAATAAAGGTCTTCGCGGAAGCGGCCCGCCTCGATCTCGTCATGCAGCCGCTTGTTGGTGGCGGCGATGACGCGGACGTCGACATGGATCGGGCGGCGTGCGCCGATCGGCTGCACTTCGCCATCCTGCAGCACGCGCAGCAGCTTCACCTGCGCGTCGAGCGGCATTTCGCTGACTTCGTCCAGGAAGATGGTGCCCATGTCGGCTGCGACGAACTTGCCGATCTGCCGCTCGAAGGCGCCGGTAAAGGCGCCGCGCTCATGGCCGAACAGGTCCGATTCGACCAGATTGGCGGGAATGGCGCCGCAATTCACCGTGACCATCGCCTGCTTGTGGCGGGGGGAGGCGGCGTGGATCGCGCGGGCGATCACATCCTTGCCGACGCCGCTTTCGCCTTCGATCAGCACCGGCACGCGGGCGCGGGCGGCTTTGGCCGCTATGGCGAGCGCGGCGCGGAATTGGGGCGCGGCGCCGACCACATCCTCGAAGGAAAGGGCTGCCGGGATTTTTTCGGTGAGCGGACGCAACTCGCCCTTGCCATGATCGCCGTTCAGCGTGGCGTTGAGGGCCGCGAGCAGCCTTTCGGGCGCGATCGGCTTGGCGAGATAGTCCGTGGCGCCGGCCCGCATCGCTTCCACCGCGACGGCGACATTATTGTGCGCCGTCAGGATCAGGATGGGCAGCGCCGGGCGGCGGGCGCGCAACTCGCGGATCAGCCCGGTCGGCTCATAGCTCGGACTCCACTGGTCGAGCAGCACGGCGTCGAGCCGCATGCCATCCTGCGTGCCCAGCATCGCGATGGCGGTATCGCCATCGTTGGCGAAGATAGTGCGCCATCCAGCGCGCGCGGCCAAAGCCGAAACCAGCCTGCGCTGCGCCGGCTCGTCATCGATCAACATCAGCATCGGAACGCCGTCGCGCACCATCTTATCCCTCATATGCGAACTGGTGCCCAAAGGTAGAGAGGAGGGGTAAAGACCGGCTTAACCGGAAAGATTTTCTTGTTCGCTCACGGCTTGAGGGGGGGAGGGCTTGACGATAAGAGGATGCCGGCGAAACAGGCCGGAGCATTTCAACTTGACCTTTCGCGGTCAACGGCTCGGAAAATGGGGCTCCGGAAACAGAGAGGGACAGTGCATGGCTTCGGACGGGAATTTGAACAGCGCAACCCAGACCTATGAGGGGTTCGTGTCCCTCATGAAATGGGGAACGATCGCCAGCGCCCTGGTCGCCGCTTTGGTCGTGGTGCTGATCGCCAGCTAAGGCAGGCGACGGCAGGGGGATGTCCATGAAAATAGCGATTGTCAGGGAGCTTGCCGAGGGTGAGCGCCGCGTTTCCGGCACGCCGGAAACGGTCAAGAAGTTCAAGGCGCTTGGCGCCGATGTCGCGGTGGAGGCGGGCGCTGGCCTGACTGCCTCCATATCCGACGCCGATTATGCCGCCATGGGCGCGACCGTGGCGGACCGCGCCGCGACCGTGGCGGGCGCCGACATCATATTGGGTGTGCAGGGGCCGGACCCGGCCAGCATCGCGGGCGCCAAGCCCGGCGCCTGGATCGTCGCGGGTCTCAACCCCTTCGTGGAACGGGCGCGGGTCGATGCCTATGCCGCGGGCGGATTCGAAGCGCTGGCGATGGAGTTCATGCCGCGCATCACCCGCGCGCAGTCGATGGATATCCTGTCGTCCCAATCCAATCTTTCCGGCTACAAGGCCGTGCTGGACGCCGCCGCCGAATATGGCCGGTCCTTCCCGATGATGATGACCGCGGCAGGCACGGTGTCGCCGGCCAAGGCCTTCATCATGGGCGTCGGCGTCGCGGGCTTGCAGGCGATCGCGACCGCCAAGCGCCTGGGCGCGCAGGTTTCCGCGACCGACGTGCGCTCCGCCACCAGGGAACAGATCGAGAGCCTAGGCGCCAAGGCGATTTTCGTGGAGAGCATCGCAGGCATAGAGGGCGAGGGCAAGGGCGGCTACGCCACCGAAATGTCGGAGGATTATCAGAAGGCGCAGGCCGAGTTGGTGTCCGGCCATATTGCCAAGCAGGACATCGTCATCACCACGGCGTTGATCCCCGGCAGGCCCGCGCCGCGCCTGATTTCCGACGCGCAGATCGCGACGATGAAGCCGGGCAGCGTGATCGTCGACCTGGCCGTCGAGCAGGGCGGCAATGTCGAGGGCGCGGTGCTGGGCGAAGTGGTCGAGCGGCATGGCGTCAAGATCGTGGGGCACAAGAATGTGCCTTCGCGCCTTGCGGCCGATGCGTCCGCTCTGTTCGCGCGCAACCTCTATAATTTCCTCTCTGCCTTCTGGAACAAGGATCGGAATGCGCCTGTGCTGGACGAGGAAATCGGCAACGCCATCCGAGTGACACAGGGCGGAAAGGTCGTCAGCGAAAGGCTGCTCTGATGCTGTCACGGCCTTGTCCTGAGTGACGGGGCTTGACCGCAGGTGACTTCATGCAATGAGGAGGAGCAGATGACCCTGTTCCTCCTCATTTCCTTTTTGGCCGCCTGTGCCTTTGGGGCGGTTGTCGGATGGCGGGCGCGGGCGGATGACGGCTGGGCGCTGGTGGCTATTCTTCAGATGCTGTCATCCGCCATATTGATCGGCGCGCTGATCGTCTCGGCGGAGGCAGGCAGCGCGGCGGCGCGGACGCTGGGGTTGATCGGCATCGTCATGGGCAGCGCGGGGCTCTGCGGCGGTTTCGTGGCGGCGCGGCGGCTCGATACGCCGCCACGACCGTGATGGAGGGCGTGAATCCGACGATTCTGACCGGCTGGTCGGTCGCGGCGTTGCTGTTCGCAGCGGCCCTGTTGGCTCCTTTTGGAGCCGGGCTGCGGCGTGGTGCGGGTTTGATGATGGCGGCCATGATGGTGGCCGGGGCGGTGACGCTCTACAGCCATGATGTCATGGCCCTGCCGCAAATCTGCGCGGCGCTGATCACGGGAGGCGCGGTCGGGCTGGCGCTGGGACGCGGCGTGCCGCGATCCGCGCTTCCGGCGCTGCTGAGCGGGCTGGTAGGGCAGGCCGGTCTGGCGGCGGTTTTTATCGGAGGGGCAGCATGGCGCGATCCCCATGTTTTTGGCCTGCTGGACAATGTGACGGATCGGCTGCGCATCGACGGCGCCGTCGCGATCGGGACGGCCGTCACCTGGGGAGCGATGACCTGCGCGGGGGCAGCGACGATCCTGTGGCGCGGGTCGGTGCGGCAGACGGGATATCCTCTTGTCGCGGGTGCCATGCTGCTGGCGACGGGCGGGTCCGTCGGGGCCTTTGTCGCGAATCCTCAGACCGGTTGGCTCCTGGCCTGCATTGGAGTCGCGCTGCTTGCGGGACGTGGGGTGACGAAATGGGTCATGGGCGCGGGCGCGGGGCCTGCCTTGGCTTTGGTCGGCGGCTTTGCCGGCTGGGCCGTGGCAGCGTCCGCTTTCCTGATGGAAAATATGGCGATGGCCGTTGCCGGAGGGCTGGCGGGCGCAGCGGGAAGCCTGTTCGGCGCGCGCCTTTGCGGCGGGGCGGGCAGGAAGGGGCTTGCCGATGGGGGACACCGCCCCTAACGATTTTAGGGGAGAGGCAGGCCTGTCCGGCTTTGTCGGCGCATTGGGGTAAGCGGATTCATGAAGAAGCTCGGTCTGGTAGGCGGTCTTAGCTGGACGTCGACGGCGCGCTATTATCAGATCATCAACCAGGCGGTATACCGCGCTCGGGGCGGCCAGCACAGCGCGCCGCTGCTGATCGAAAGCCTGGATTTCGCGGACATAGGCCGCTCCACCACCGAGGAGGAATGGGTCCATGCGGCGGACGTGCTGACCGCTTCGGCGCGGCGACTGGAACAGGGCGGGGCGGCGGCGTTGCTGATCTGCGCCAACTCCATGCACCGCGTCTATGATGAGGTGCAGGCGGGGGTCGACATTCCGATCATCAACATTGCCGAGGCGGTTGGGCGAAAGATGCAGGCGGACGGCATCGAAAAGGCCGCGCTGATCGGCACACGCAACGTGATGACCGAGAAATTCTACCGCCAGCGGCTCGTCGCGCATGGCATTTCATTGTTGCCGCCCGATATGGAACTGGCCGAGCGGATCGATCGGATCGTCTATGACGAGCTGACCATCGGCAAGGTCAGTCGTGAGTCCGAGCGTTATATGAAGTCCGAACTGACCGACATCGCCAAGGAACATGTGCAGGCCGCGATCCTGGCCTGCACGGAGTTGGAGATGATCGTCGATGTGAAGGCGAATGTGCTGCCGATCTATGACGGCACCAGCATCCATGCCCGCGCCGGGGTGGATGTGATTTTGGGGGAATAAAGCGGTCGGCGCCGGGCGCTATCGACCCGTTTTGCTTTCTCAAGCCAATTCAGGAGAATCCTAGCCTATCCAATAGGGCACGATCTGGCGGTTGTCGGGGTCGACATGGATGGGCCGGTCGGCGGGCGGGAAAGCGCGTTGATCGCAGCTTTGGCGAGGACACAGGCGGCAGGTGATGCCGATCGGCGTTGCGGCGCCCTCCACCTCCAGCTGCAGGCCGTCGGCATAGACGAAATTGGCCGCGTGGGCGATTTCGCAGCCCAGCACCACCGCAAAGCGGCGCGGAGTGCGGCTATAGCTGCCTGACGGTTTTACCAGCCCTTTCGCCATGGAAACATAGCGCACGCCATCGGGGGTTTCGCCAAGCTGGATGTTGATCCGGTCAGGCACCGCGACCGCTTCATGGACGTTCCACAGAGGGCAGGCGCCGCCGAAGCGGGCGAATTGCAGGCGGGTGGCGCTGTGCCGTTTGGTTATGTTGCCCGCCATGTCGACGCGGCAGAAGAAGAAGGGGATGCCGCGCAGGCCGGGCCGCTGGAGCGTCGACAGACGATGGCAGGCCTGTTCGAAGCTGACGCCGAAACGGCGGGCGAGACGGTCGATGTCATGACGGACCTCGCGGGCGGCTTCGCGGAACGGGGCGTAGGGCATCAGCAGCGCGCCTGCTGCATAATTGCCCAGGCCAATGGCGAGCAGGCGGTCGGCGCCCATGACGGGCAGCCCCGCCTTGCTCACCACGTCGGCGATCACCGCTTGCCCCTCCAGCATCATGAGCTGGTGGGCGAGCATGAACTTGCGGCTTTCGGTGGGAAGGGCGGCGTTGACGAACAGGCGCCGCTCGCTGCTGGTATAGGAGCGGAGCGCGGAGTCCGGGGTCTCCGCGATCAGCGTCTCGATCCCGTGGCGGCGGGCCAGGGCTTCGACCAGCATGCCTTCGTCCAGGGTCTGGCCAGCGGTGAAGCTGGCGGCCATGTCTTCCGCCAGACAGTCGAGAGCGTGGACATAATTGCCCGCCTCATGGAACCAGTCGCGCGCGGCTTCCCAGGGCAGGCGGGCCTGGACCGCATGATCGTTGGCGATCGCCTCCTCGATCATGTTGATGCGCTCATTGGCGCGCATGTGGGCGTTGTAGAGATCGACATAGCGCGCCGCGAATTCGGGAAATTGCAAGTGCAGCTTCTCGATCCGCTCCGGTTCCAGCGCAGGGCCGGGCAGTTCGGGGTGGGCGAGGGCGTATGTGAAGGCGCCCAGAAGCTGTTCCTCCTCCCGGCTGTCGAAGCTGGCCCAGTCGGTCGGGAAGGCGCTGGCGAGCGCAGCTTTCACCTTGGCGGTGAGAGGACGGTCGTCATTTTCCATCTGGCTGAGGTAGGAGACCGAAATCCCCAGCGCCTGCGCCATCGTCGCCTGATCCATGCGGTGGTCCAGACGGAGTTGCCGCAAGCGCGGTCCTGCGAAGATTCGATTGCCACGAGCCATAGTTCGTCCATAATTTGCAAAGTCGCGATTTGCAAATTAGCAAAATTGCATTTGCGAAAATGCGTAAAGATTGGAAAGGGCGGATCAGACGTCCGCGACAAAGCCGGAGAGAAAGCCTGATATGTCGAAGCTCGCCATCATCGAACAGCTCGAAGCCAAGCGCGATGCTGCGCGCCTGGGCGGCGGCCAGCGCCGCATCGACGCCCAGCATGCCAAGGGCAAGCTGACCGCGCGGGAGCGGCTGGACGTGCTGCTGGACGAGGACAGCTTCGAAGAGCTGGACATGTATGTCGAACATAATTGCATCGACTTCGGCATGGACGAACAGCATATCCCCGGCGATGGCGTCGTCACCGGATCGGGCACCATTAACGGCCGCCTCGTCTTCGTGTTTTCGCAGGATTTCACCGTCTATGGCGGCGCAGTGTCGGAACGGCACGCGATGAAGATCTGCAAGATCATGGACATGGCGCTGAAGGTCGGCGCGCCCGTGATCGGCCTTAACGACAGCGGCGGCGCGCGGATTCAGGAAGGCGTGGCGTCGCTGGGCGGCTATGCGGAGATTTTCCAGCGCAACGTGCTGGCGTCGGGCGTGGTGCCGCAGATCAGCGTCATCATGGGGCCTTGCGCGGGCGGCGCGGTTTATTCGCCGGCGATGACCGACTTCATCTTCATGGTGAAGGATTCGAGCTTCATGTTCGTAACCGGCCCGGATGTGGTGAAGACCGTCACCAACGAGGTCGTTACCCAGGAAGAACTGGGCGGCGCGGTGACGCACACGACCAAGTCGGGCGTGGCGGACGTGGCGTTCGAGAATGACATCGAAGCGCTGCTGGCGGTGCGCGATTTCGTGGACTTCCTGCCTGCCTCCAACAAGGAGCCGGTGCCTGAGCGTCCGAGCGCGGACCCGTGGGATCGGATCGAGGAAAGCCTCGACACGCTGATCCCGGCCAACGCGAACCAGCCCTATGACATGCACGAACTGATCCGCAAGGTTGTGGACGAGGGCGATTTCTTCGAGGTCCAGCCGGCCCATGCGGGCAATATCCTCTGCGGTTTCGGCCGGGTCGAGGGCAAGACGGTGGGCATCATCGCCAACCAGCCTATGGTGCTCGCCGGGGTGCTGGACATCAACTCGTCCAAGAAGGCTGGCCGGTTCGTGCGCTTCTGCGATGCGTTCGAAATTCCGATCGTGACCTTTGTCGACGTGCCGGGCTTCCTGCCGGGGACGGCTCAGGAACATTCGGGCATCATCAAGCATGGCGCCAAGCTGCTGTTCGCCTATGCCGAGGCGACCGTGCCGAAAATCACCGTCATCACGCGCAAGGCCTATGGCGGCGCCTATGACGTGATGGCGTCCAAGCATCTGCGTGGCGACCTCAACTATGCGTGGCCGACTGCCGAGATCGCCGTGATGGGCGCCAAGGGTGCGGTCGAGATCATCTTTCGCGGCAAGACGCCCGAGGAGATTGCGGAAAAGACCAAGGAATATGAAGACCGCTTCGCCAATCCCTTTGTGGCGGCGAGCAAGGGCTTCATTGACGAGGTTATCCAGCCGCACTCGACGCGCAAGCGGATCGCCCTTGGCCTGCGCAAGCTGCGCAACAAGAGCCTCGAAAATCCGTGGAAGAAGCACGACAATATTCCGTTGTAACTAACGTCATGCCAGCGAAAGCTGGCCTCTCGGGAGGCCGGTGGTGCGTCGAGGCATGAGATCCCAGCCTTCGCTGGGATGACGAAAATGGGTGGAAGTGAAATGAAACTCGGCCGTCTCAATCATATCGGCGTCGCGACGCCTTCGCTGGAAGCCAGCATCGCTTATTATCGTGATGTCATGGGCGCGAGGATCGCGCACGAACCGTTCGACCTGCCCGCGCAGGGGGTGAAGGTGTGCTTCGTCGACACGCCGGGCGAGAACGGGACCAACGGCACGCAGATCGAACTGATCGAGCCTTTGGGCGAAAACTCTCCCATTCATGGCTTCATTGCCAAGAACCCGGCCGGTGGGCAGCATCATATGTGCTATGAAGTGCCTGACATCATGCAAGCCAAGGCCTGGTTCGAAGGGCTGGGCAAGAAGGTACTCGGGGAACCTCGCATCGGGGCGCACGGCACGCCGATCTTCTTCGTCCACCCCAAGGATATGAACGGGGTTCTGACCGAAATCATGGAAACGCCGAAAGAGGGCGCGCATTGATATGACCGAGAAGCCGACGCTGGATCAGTGGGCCACCGCCGCCGCCAAGGAGGTGAAGGGCAAGGACCTGAACTGGGAGACCCCGGAAGGGATCACCGTCAAGCCGCTTTATACGGCGCAGGATGTGACCGTCGATCCGGGCCTTCCCGGCTTCGCGCCGTTCACGCGCGGTGTGCGCGCTTCCATGTATGCGGGCCGCCCCTGGACCATCCGGCAATATGCGGGCTTCTCGACCGCCGAGGAATCCAACGCCTTCTATCGGCGCAACCTTGCCGCCGGGCAAAAGGGGCTTTCCGTCGCCTTCGACCTGGCCACCCATCGCGGCTATGACAGCGATCATCCGCGCGTGGTCGGTGACGTCGGCAAGGCGGGCGTGGCGATCGACACGATCGAGGACATGAAGATCCTGTTCGACGGCATCCCGCTCGACAAGATGTCGGTCAGCATGACCATGAACGGCGCGGTGATCCCGATCCTGGCCTTCTTCATCGTCGCGGGTGAAGAACAGGGCGTTGAGCGCAAGCTGCTCGACGGGACCATTCAGAACGACATTCTGAAGGAGTTCATGGTCCGCAACACCTATATCTACCCGCCCGAACCCTCGATGCGGATCATCTCGGACATTTTCGGCTATACCAGTCGCGAGATGCCCAAGTTCAACAGCATCTCCATCTCCGGCTATCATATGCAGGAAGCCGGCGCGACGCAGGTGCAGGAACTGGCCTTCACCATCGCGGACGGCGCGGAATATGTGCGCTACGGCGTGGCGAGCGGCCTTGATATCGACAAGTTCGCAGGGCGTTTGAGCTTCTTCTTCGCCATCGGCATGAACTTCTTCATGGAGATCGCCAAGCTGCGCGCCGCCCGTGTGCTGTGGCATCGGGTCATGACGAAGCTGGGCGCGAAAGACGAACGCTCCAAGATGCTGCGCACGCACTGCCAGACGTCGGGCGTGTCGCTGACCGAACAGGATCCCTATAATAACGTCATGCGCACCACGATCGAGGCGATGGCGGCGATGCTGGGCGGCACGCAGTCGCTTCACACCAACGCGCTGGACGAGGCGATCGCGCTGCCGACCGATTTTTCGGCCCGCATCGCGCGCAACACGCAGATCGTCATCCAGGAAGAGACCGGCATGTGCAATGTCGTCGATCCGCTGGGCGGCAGCTATTATGTCGAGGCGCTGACGCAGCAACTGGTCGACGCCGCGCAGGAGATTATCGACCGCGTCGAGGCCGAAGGCGGCATGGCGAAGGCCGTGGCGGCGGGCTGGCCCAAGGCGATGATCGAAACCGCTGCCGCCGCCCGTCAGGCGCGGGTCGACCGGGGCGAGGACGTCATTGTCGGCGTCAACAAATATCGGCTCGCCAACGAAGACCTGCTGGAGACGCTGGAGGTCGACAACAGCAAGGTGCGCGAGGCCCAGATCGCCCGCATCAACCGGGTCAAGGCGGAGCGCGACGAGGAAGCGTGTCAGGCCGCACTGGCAGCGCTGCGTCAGGCCGCAGCCGGTCCGCAGTCGATCGAAAACAACCTCCTCGCCCATGCCGTTGAGGCGGCGCGCGCGCGTGCCACGCTGGGCGAAATTTCTGCCGCGATGGAGGACAGCTTCAACCGCTACGGCACGCAGCCGACGCCGGTGAAGGGCGTCTACGGCGCGCCCTATGCTGACGACAGCCGCTGGAAACAGGTTCTTGACGGGGTGCAGGCCGTCGAGCGGCGCCTCGGTCGCAAGCCGAAGATCCTCATCGCCAAGATGGGGCAGGACGGCCATGACCGGGGCGCCAACGTGATCGCGTCGGCTTTCGGGGACATGGGCTTCGACATCGTGTCGGGCCCGCTGTTCCAGACGCCGGAGGAAACGGTGGTGCTGGCGCTCGACAGCGGGGTCGATGTGGTCGGCGCGTCGAGCCTCGCGGCGGGGCACAAGACACTTATCCCGGACCTTATCAACCAGCTTCGGGAAAAGGGCCGCAACGACATCAAGGTGATTGCGGGCGGGGTCATTCCGCCCCAGGATTATGACTATCTCCGTGACGCGGGCGTTCAGGGGATTTATGGACCGGGCTCCAACGTCGTGGAGTGCGCTGCCGATGTGCTGCGCCTCCTCGGCCACAACATGCCCCCGGCGGGGCTAGAGGAAGCCGCATAATGACCACGCCCCTGAATTCCGGCGCTCGCACAGACTGGACCCGCGACGAGATCGCCGCGTTGTTCGACCTGCCCTTCAACGACCTGATGTTCGAGGCGCAGTCGATCCATCGCGCGAATTTCCCGCGCAATGAAGTGCAGCTTTCGACCCTGCTGTCGATCAAGACCGGCGGTTGCCCGGAGGATTGCGGCTATTGCAGCCAGTCGACGGAGGCGGAGAGCGGCCTCAAAGCGACCAAGCTGATGGACGTGCAAGCCGTGCTGCAGGCAGCGGCGCAGGCGAAGGATCATGGATCGGGCCGTTTCTGCATGGGCGCGGCATGGCGCAATCCCAAGGAACGCGACATGCCCAAGCTCGTCGAAATGGTGAAGGGCGTGGCGGCCATGGGCATGGAAACCTGCATGACGCTGGGCATGCTGTCGTCGGATCAGGCGAAGCAATTGGCGGATGCGGGGCTGGACTATTACAACCATAACATCGACACCTCGCCGGAAAATTACGCGAACGTGATCACGACCCGGACCTTCGAGGATCGGATCGAGACGCTGGAAAATGTCCGCGACGCGGGCATCAATGTGTGCTGCGGCGGGATCGTCGGCATGGGCGAGACGCGCTCGGATCGCATCGGCTTCCTCCATGCGCTCGCCACCATGCCGCATCCCGAAAGCGTGCCGATCAACGCGCTGGTGCCGGTTGAGGGGACCGTGCTGGGCGATATGCTCAAGGACACGCCGCTCGCCAAGATCGACGAGGTGGAGTTCGTCCGTACCGTCGCCGTGGCGCGGATCGTCATGCCGCAGTCGATGGTGCGGCTTTCCGCTGGGCGTGAAAGCATGAGTGAGGCCTGTCAGGCCCTCTGCTTCATGGCGGGGGCGAACAGCATCTTCACCGGCGACAAGCTGCTCACCGCAGCCAATGCGGGGGATGACAAGGATAGCGCGCTGCTCGGCAAGCTGGGCCTGACGCCCATGCTGGCGCAGCCGCACGGGCATCTCGAGGCGGCGGAATAATTTAACACGCATGCCGATCGCTGCCTGCTCCTTTCAGGAAGGCGGGTATCGGCAACTCAGCCCAAATGGGCCGAGAGGTATAGGACTGGGGCAAGGATAGATAATGGCAATCACCAAGATCCTGATCGCGAACCGTGGCGAAATTGCATGCCGCGTCATCCGCACCGCGCGGAAGATGGGCATCAAGACCGTGGCTGTCCATTCGGACGCCGACGCCCGCGCGCCGCATGTTCTGATGGCGGACGAAGCCGTCCATATCGGCCCTTCGCCCGCTGCCCAATCCTATCTGATTGCCGAGAAGATCATCCAGGCTTGCAAGGATACCGGCGCCGATGCCGTGCATCCGGGCTATGGTTTCCTTTCGGAGCGCGAAAGCTTCCGCAAGGCGCTGGACGCTGAGGGCATCATCTTCGTCGGCCCTCCCGCCAACGCCATCGCGGCCATGGGCGACAAGATCGAGTCCAAGAAGCTGGCTAAGGCTGCGGGCGTCAATGTCGTCCCCGGCTATGTCGGCGTGATCGAGGATACCGAACATGCCGTCCGCATCTCCAATGAGATCGGCTATCCGGTGATGATGAAGGCGTCGGCCGGCGGCGGCGGCAAGGGCATGCGCCTGGCTTATTCCGAGCAGGATGTGCGCGAAGGCTTCGAGGCGACCAAGCGCGAGGGCCTCAACAGCTTCGGCGATGACCGCGTCTTCATTGAGAAGTTCATCGAAAGCCCGCGCCATATCGAAATCCAGATATTGGGCGACCAGCACGGCAATATCCTCTACCTCAATGAGCGCGAATGTTCCATCCAGCGCCGCCACCAGAAGGTGGTCGAGGAAGCGCCGTCGCCCTTCGTGTCGCCTGAAATGCGCAAGAAGATGGGCGAGCAGTGCGTCGCTCTGGCGCGCGCGGTGGGCTATTTCAGCGCTGGCACCGTCGAACTGATCGTGTCGGGCGCGGACAAGACCGGCGACGGCTTCTACTTCCTGGAAATGAACACCCGTCTGCAGGTGGAGCATCCGGTCACCGAAGAGATCACGGGCCTCGATCTGGTGGAACAGATGATCCGCGTGGCCAATGGCGAGGAACTGAGCTTCCGTCAGGATGACGTGAAGATCAACGGCTGGTCGATCGAGAACCGCGTCTATGCCGAAGATCCCTATCGGGGCTTCCTGCCCTCGACGGGCCGCCTGATCCGCTACAATCCGCCTGAAACCGGCGAGGGCGTCCGTGTCGATGACGGCGTGGTCGAAGGCGGCGAGGTCAGCATGTTCTACGACCCGATGATCGCCAAGCTGATCACCTGGGCGCCGACCCGTCTGGAGGCGATCGACAAGCAGATCACCGCGCTCGACCAGTTCGAGATCGAGGGGCCGGGCCACAATATCGATTTCGTGTCGGCGCTGATGCAGCATGAACGGTTCCGCTCGGGCAACATCACCACCGGCTTCATTGCGGAGGAATATCCGGAGGGCTTCACCGGCGCACCGGCTTCCAAAACGCTGTTGAAACGGCTGTCGGCCATTGGCGCCTTTGCTGCCATGGCGCAGGCGGATCGTGCTCGCCGGATCGAGGGGCAATTGGGCAAGCGCCTGGCTCCGCCAACCGACTGGCAGGTGAAGATCGGGAACGCGATCCATGACGTCGTGATCAACGGCGACGATGTCACGGTGGATGGCGAGGCTATCGAGCTGGCGCTGGAATATACGCCCGGCGACCGGCTGATCGAGGCGGAGTTCGGTGAGGAGCAATTGGCGGTGAAGATCGCGCCGGTGCGCTCGGGTTTCGTGCTGACCGCTCATGGCGCGAGCCACAAGCTGCGTATCCTGCCCGGTCACGCGGCGGTGCATGCGAAGCATATGATCGAGAAGATCCCGCCGGATCTGTCGCGCTTCCTGATCTGCCCGATGCCGGGCCTGCTGGTGGCGCTGAACGTCAAGGAAGGCGACAAGGTCGAGATCGGCCAGCCGCTTGCGGTGATCGAGGCGATGAAGATGGAGAATATCCTGCGCGCGCAGAAGGCGGGCATGGTGAAGAGCGTTTCCGCCGCGCAGGGCGAAAGCCTGCCGGTCGACGCGATCATTCTGGAACTGGAATAATCGGGCCATCCTGTTTTGGGCGAAGTAGGAGAGGTGGCTTGACAGCCTTTCTCGACTTTGCCTGATGGTCGGCATTAGCATGCCGGCATGCACCTGAATCACGATCCCGCGGCTGTAGCCGCCGACATCATTGGCTTTGACGATTTTTTGAAGGTCGATATGCGCGTAGGCACGATCCTGTCGGTCGAGCCTTATCCGGAAGCGCGCAAACCCGCCTATAAGCTGTTGATCGATTTCGGGCCGAGCATCGGGCGAAAAAAAGTCGAGCGCGCAGATCACCGAACATTATGCGGCGGAGGATTTGCCGGGGCGGCAGGTCGCGGCGATCGTCAACTTTCCGCCGCGGCAGATCGGCAAATTTCTATCGGAAGTGCTGACGCTCGGCTTTGCGGACGAGGCGGGGGCGGTGGTGCTGTTTGCGCCCGATCGGGTATTGCCGAACGGGGGCACGGTTGTGTTGAGAGGATGACGGAAATAAGGTCCGCTCTCCATGCTTATCAGGTAAAGCGAGACGCGATCCCTAAATCAACCCCTTGGAACGCAGGCTGCTATGTCCCTGTGATCCGATGATGATATGGTCATGCACTGCGATGTTGAGCCTCTTGCCCGCCTCCGCGATCTGGCGGGTGATTTCGATATCCTGACGGCTGGGTTCGGGGGAACCGCTGGGATGATTATGCACCAGGATCAGCGCCGCTGAGCCAAGGTCGATAGCGCGTCGGATAACCTCCCGGGTATAGATCGCCGCCTGATCGATCGATCCGTCACCCATATGTTCGTCGCGAATCAGCATGTTGCGGCTGTTGAGATGCAGCACCCGCACCCGTTCCACCGTCAGAAAGGCCATGTCGGCGCGCAAATAGTCCAGCAGCGCCTGCCAACTCGCCAGCACCGGCTTTTCCGCCACCTCATTCCGCAGCGTCCGCAGCATCGTCGCCTGGACGATCTTGATCGCGGCGATGCTGGTGTCGCCCATGCCGGGCACGCGGGCGATGGCTTGCCAATCTGCCGTCATCAGACCCCCGATCCCGCCAAATTCCCGCAGCAGCGCCTTGGCCAGCGGCTTGGTGTCGCGGCGCGGTATGGCGAGCGCCAGCAGATATTCGATCAACTCATGGTCGTGCAGCGCCTCGCCGCCACTGTCAGCCAACTTCTGGCGCAGCCTCGCGCGATGCCCTGCACCGTCATGAGCGGTCTTCAAATCCTTCTCCGGCAATATCTTACCCATCCTCCGTTGGCGGGGCGGGACGCTATTCATTGCGCATTTATCGAGCAAGGATATTTAAGGGTGGTCGGACGTTATGCAGGCGTTACGGACTTAACAGCGCGTTTGAAAGCCGGGGTTGGCGATAGGCATGAACGATGAAGACGGCGAAAAGGAGATTCGCCGGGGCTGGCTCCGCTGGCTTGGAGTGGGGACGGGATCGCTCGCGCTGGTCCTGGCCGCGCTGTGGACGCAGCGCGCGCCCATCGCCGAAAATTTCATCAGCCGCGAACTCAACAGGCGCGGTGTGGAAGGCAGCTATGACCTGACGAACATTGGCCTGCGCACCCAGCGTATCGAGAATATCGTGCTGGGTAATCCTGCCCGTCCCGATCTGACCGCGCGTTGGGTAGAGGTCGACATCGCCTTCACCGGGCTGACGCCGCAGGTGGCGGCGGTACGGGCCGGTGGTGTCCGGATGCGTGGTTCGTTTCGCAATGGCGCCTTGAATCTGGGAGAGATCGACAAGTTCCGGGATGGCGCGTCCACCGCGCCGTTCAGCTTGCCGGACATCGTGCTGGGGTTGAAAGACGCACGGCTGCGGCTGAATACCGACGCGGGCCCCGTCGGCATGCAGATCGATGGCCAGGGGAATTTGCGGTCGGGCTTCCGCGGCAGGCTTGCGGCGGCGATGCCGAATGTGGGAAGCAAGAGTTGCGGCCTGGCCGATATGCGGGCGATGCTGGACGTCGCGATGCGGGATGGACGTCCCCACCTCTCCGGCCCAGTGCGAGGCGAAGCGCTGGCCTGCCGCGATGCAGGCACGGCCATCGCGAAACCCGCGGCGAATGTGGATGTCTGGTTGGGCAGGGCGCTGGATCGCTGGAGCGGCCATGTCGATCTGGCGGGCGAGGCGCTCAAATCGAACGGCATGGTGTTGGCGCAGCCTTCGGGCCGGATCGATTTCGACGGAACGGCCGCTGAGACAGCCGGACGGGCGCGAATCAAGGCGGCCGCCCTGTCGGCGGCGGGAGCCTTGGCCGGGCCTGCCGATCTCCAGGGCGCCTGGCATGTCGGCAGGGATGGGGCGGCCCTGCAAGGACGCCTGTCGGCCCGCCAGTTGCGCCTGGTCGGGCGAGATCCCTTGGCCGGCGCGCGCGAATCGACCGCAGGGACGCCGGTGGGACCGCTGGCCATGCGGTTGGCCGATGCCGTGCGGCGAGCGGGTGAGGACAATGTCCTGCAAACCACCCTGGCCTTCGCTCAGCGAGGGAAGGGCGGCAGTCTGGTCCTGACCGACACCCGCTTTTCGGCGCGCAGCGGTGCGCGGGCGGCGATTCCGGGTGAGGGACGCGTGACGATCGGCTGGCCCGGTACGGGTGGCAGGGCAATCGACTGGGCGCTTGATGGAGCGATAACGACGGAGGGCGGCGGGCTGCCTAGGGCGGCTTTGCGGCTGGGGCGGCGACCGGGCGGCGGTTTTGGCGGGCAATTGTTCGTCGAACCCTATGCGGCAGGCCAAGCCAGATTGTCGCTGGAACCCGTGCGTTTTGTCGCCGGGCCGAAGGGCGGCACGCAGTTTTTCACGGAGGTGCGGCTCGATGGGCCGCTTTCGGCTGGACGGCTGCGTGGATTGGTGATGCCGGTCGAAGGGCGGTGGAACGCCAATGGCGGGCTGGCCGTCAATCAGCGCTGTGTGCCGATTTCGCTGATGGAGGCGCGCTATGGCAATTTTTCCCTCGGACGGACGCAGCAGACGCTTTGTCCGATCGGGCGGCGGCCCCTGCTTGCCGTTGGGCCGGACGGCGTAAGAGGCGGCGCGGAAATTCGCAAGCTGGCGCTCACCGGCAAGAGCGGCGAAAGCCCGATGCACCTTTCCGCGGACGCGGCGCGCTTTGCAATGGGACAGAAAGGCTTTGTCCTCGCCAATGCCGATCTGGCGATCGGGCCGCAGGATTCGCCGGTTCGGCTGAACGCTGCGACGTTGACCGGAAAGGTGACGGACAAGGGTCTGGGCGGCAAATTGACGGGGGCAGGCGGCCGGATCGGAGCCGTGCCGTTGATCGTCGAAAATGGTGCGGGCGACTGGAGCTTTGCAGGCGGCGCGCTGAAGCTGGCGGCCGGCATGACGGTACGGGATGCGCAGGCGCCGGCGCGGTTCGAGCAGCTGAAAGTTCCCGACTTCGCGTTGACGCTCAAGGATGGAAAGATCGCGGCGACCGGTTCGTTGCGGGCGCCACGCCATGATGCCCTGGTCGCGCTGGCGGTGATCGCGCATGATCTGGGCAATGGGAAGGGCAAGGCCGACCTGGCCGTGCCTGCCTTGTCCTTTGGTCCCGCCTTGCAGCCGGAGGATGTGACACGGTTGGCATTGGGCGTCGTGGCCAATGTGACGGCGACGGTCAGCGGACAGGGGCATATAGGCTGGGATGGCACGCATGTGACCAGCGATGGCCTGTTCCGCACCGACAACGCCAATCTGGCTGCCGCCTTCGGTCCGGTCGAGGGATTGTCCGGGCAATTGCGCTTCACCGATCTGCTCGGCCTGGTCAGCGCGCCGGGGCAGGAGATGCGAATCAGGGTGGTCAATCCGGGCGTAGAGGTTCGCGATGGCGTAGTGCGCTATCGGCTGGAGGCCGGGCAGAAGGTGCGGATCGAAGGCGGCGGCTGGCCCTTTTCCGGCGGTCAGCTTCTCCTTTTGCCGACGACGATGGATTTCAGCGCCGATGTCGACCGCTATTTGACTTTTCGGGTCATCGGGCTGGATGCGGGGTCTTTCATCCAGGCGATGGACCTCAAAAACATCTCCGCGACGGGCACGTTCGACGGCATCATGCCTCTGATCTTCAACGCGCAGGGCGGGCGCGTGGCGGGCGGCGTATTGACGGCCCGTCAACAGGGCATGCCGCCATTGATGATGCCTGAGGGGGTCTTGCCCGTGATTCCCTGCGATCCCACGCGCCAGTCGGGGACATTGTCCTATGTCGGGCCGGTGTCGAACGAGCAATTGGGCGCAATGGGGCGGCTGGCCTTCGATGCGCTCAAGAATCTGCAATATAAATGCCTCACCATATTGATGGACGGCGCGCTGGATGGCGAGATGGTGACGAATGTCGTCTTCAACGGCGTCAATCGGGGGCAGATCGGTGGAGCCCCTGCGGGTCTGGCCCGCAATTTCACGGGCCTGCCGTTCATCTTCAACGTGCGGATCGCGGCGCCCTTCCGCGGGCTGCTGGGGACGGCGCAGTCCTTTATCGACCCATCAACGCTCATACAAAACAGCATTGGCGACCAGATGCAGGAGAAGATGCGCCTGAAAATGGGTGAGGGCGGGGTTGCAGTTCAGCCTGCCGAAAGCGAAACTATGCGAAACGGGGAGC
>Ga0255338_1001341_pt1 | contig 47679 bp, 46 predicted proteins | sample MeOH1_35cm_T4_19_FD_203715 | JGI IMG/M metagenome (GOLD analysis project Ga0255338, IMG submission 203715) | Sandy soil microbial communities from University of British Columbia, Vancouver, Canada - MeOH1_35cm_T4_195 | ecosystem: Engineered > Artificial ecosystem > Sand microcosm > Unclassified ...
GGGATGACAAGTCACTGTTGCTGCCACCCCCGCCCATGCCTGTCATCCCCGCGCAGGCGGGGATCCATGGCGCTGGTGCAGACACGCATGGCCAGGTGCGGGGAGGGGTCGAGCCTGGATCCCCGCAGGAGCTTGTCCCCGACTGGATCGGGGGCGGGGATGATCTGACGCGGCGCGTCAGATCACCTTGGCTTCGTTTCTGAGCTTGTCCACCAGCGTGGCGACGTCGGGCACCTTGATGCCGGCGCCGCGCTTGGCCGGCTCGGCGACCTTGAGCGTCTTCAGGCGCGGGGTGACATCGACACCCAGGTCGGCCGGCAAGACGCGGTCCAGCGTCTTCTTCTTGGCCTTCATGATGTTGGGCAGCGTCACGTAGCGCGGCTCGTTCAGGCGCAGGTCGGTGGTGATGACGGCCGGCAGGCTCAAGGCCAGGGTCTCCAAGCCGCCGTCGATCTCGCGGGTGACGTTGACCTGGTCACCGGTCACTTCGACCTTGGAGGCGAAGGTGGCTTGCGGCAGGTCGGCCAGGGCCGCCAGCATCTGGCCGGTCTGGTTGGCGTCGTCGTCGATGGCCTGCTTGCCCAGGATCACCAGGCCGGGTTGTTCCTTGTCGACCAGGGCCTTGAGCAGCTTGGCGACGGCCAGCGGCTGCAGCTCGACGTCGGTTTCCACGAGGATGGCGCGGTCGGCGCCGATGGCGAGCGCCGTGCGCAGGGTTTCCTGGCAGGGGGCGACGCCGCAGGAGACGGCGATGACTTCGGTGGCGACGCCCTTTTCCTTCAGACGCACGGCTTCCTCGACGGCGATCTCGTCGAAGGGGTTCATGCTCATCTTGACGTTGGCGATGTCGACGCCGGTGCCGTCACTCTTGACGCGCACCTTCACGTTGTAGTCCACCACGCGCTTGACGGGGACGAGGATTTTCATGCTTGCACTCCAGAGTTCGGGTACGACAGTTATGTCATGGGCGGTCGGTGGCGGGACCCAACTTCAGCGTTTCTGATACTTTGATGCAGGCCTGCGCCAACGAAAAAGAAAAAGGCACGGCCCTCTCGGGCCGCGCCTGGCGCACGCATTCAGCGGGCGCGGGATGTTTCGCGCCTCAGTGGTCGTAGGCCTGTTCACCGTGCGAGGTGATGTCCAGGCCCTCTCGCTCCTCTTCTTCGCTGACGCGCAGCCCAAGGGTCATGTCCACGATCTTGAACGCGAGGACCGACACGATGGTGGACCACAGGACCGACACGCCCACCCCCCAGAACTGGCTGACGAGCTGGGCGCCCATGCTGAAGTCGCCCACCTTGTTCGCCACGTAGTCGTAGACGCCCGTGCCGCCCAGCGCCGGTGAGACGAAGACACCGGTCAGCAAGGCCCCCAGGATGCCGCCCACGCCGTGCACGCCGAAGACGTCCAGGCTGTCATCCGCGCCGAGCAGGCGCTTGAGCCCGTTGACGCCCCAGAAGCAGACGGCTCCCGCCAGCAGGCCGATGACCAGGCCACCCATCGCGCCGACATAACCGCAGGCCGGTGTGATGGCCACCAGGCCGGCAATGGCCCCCGAGGCGGCGCCCAGCATGGACGGCTTGCCTTTCAGCACCCATTCCACCAGCGTCCATGACACGGTGGCCGCACAGGTGGCCAGGAAGGTGTTGAGGAAGGCCAGGCCCGCCGTGCCGGAGACTTCCAGGTTGGAGCCGACGTTGAAGCCGAACCAGCCCACCCACAGCAGCGATGCGCCAATCATCGTCATCGTCAGGTTGTGCGGCGCCATGCGCTCCCTGCCGAAGCCCACGCGCTTGCCGAGCATGAAGGCACCCACCAGGCCGGCCATGGCGGCATTGATGTGCACCACCGTACCGCCGGCGAAGTCGATGGCCCCTTTCTGGAAGAGGAAGCCGGCGGTGGCATTCGCCTTGTCCGCGGCTTCGGCGCTGAGGTAGGCGTCCGGACCGGCCCAGTACCAGACCATGTGGGCGATGGGCAGATAGCTGAAGGTGAACCACAGCACCATGAACAGCAGCACCGACGAGAACTTCACCCGCTCGGCCACCGATCCCAGGATCAGCGTCGGGGTGATGGCCGCAAACGTCATCTGGAACGCGATGTACACAAGCTCCGGGATCACCACGCCCTTGCTGAAGGTGGCCGCCACGCTGTCCGGGGTCACGCCTTTCAGGAAGAGCTTGTCAAAGCCGCCGATGAAGGCGTTGCCTTCCGTGAAGGCCAGGCTGTAGCCATAGACGCACCACAGAACCCCCAGCAATGCGAAGGTGACCATGACCTGCATCATCACGGACAGCATGTTCTTCGAACGGACCATGCCGCCGTAGAACAGGGGCAGCCCCGGCACCGCCATCAGGATGACGAGCACGGTCGCCACGATCATCCAGGCGGCGTCGCCCTTGTTGACCACGGGGGCGGCGGGTGCCGAGGCGGCCTCAGGGGCCGCGGCCGCGGCGCTGACCGGGGTGGCGGGGGCGGGCGTCGGGGCGGACTCGGCCGCCACGGCGGTCGAGGCGCTGGCAGCGATCACAGGCGTGGAAGCAGGGGTGTCCTCGGCCCAGGCCGATGACACCAGGGCGCCACAGAGGGCGAGCGCAAGAAGAAAGCGTTTCATCTTCGGTGTTCCTGTTCAGTGAGGGCCTGTCACAAGGCCTGCTCGTTGTGTTCACCCGTGCGAATGCGCAGCGTGCTCTCCAGCGGTGAAATGAAGATCTTTCCGTCACCGATCCTGCCGGTGCGGGCCGCTTGGCAGATGGCATCGGCCAGGCGGTCGGCCTGATCTGCCTTGACGGCGATTTCGACTTTCACCTTCGGCAGAAAGTCCGCGGTGTATTCAGCCCCCCGGTACAACTCGGTATGGCCCTTCTGACGACCAAAGCCCTTCACTTCCGAGACGGTGATGCCTTGCACGCCGGCAGCGGCCAGCGCTTCACGCACCTCGTCCAGTTTGAAAGGCTTGATCACGGCGGTGATCAGCTTCATGGCGACTCCACATGTTTGGCTGCCAGCCCATCCGACAGCACGTCCGCAGGGCAAGCAAACGACGTGCCAAAGTTTCACCATGGTTTACAAAGGTGAATACAGGGAAACTCGGAAAAGGCAATGCCCCCGGCCCGTCCGGCGCCCGCTGAAGGTCAGCCAAGCCCCGGGATGGGTCAGGGGTGCACTGTTTTGGTCGCGCCGAAGGGGTGCTCAGCGGGCGGGCAAGGCCTTCAGATGGGCCAGACCCGCTTCGAGCATGCGCTGCAGCAGCGGCTGCAGCTGCGTCGCTTTGTCGGGTTCGTACGCAAAGGGGCGGTCTTCCTGCATGTACAGCAGCTGGCTCATTTCCAGCTGGATGGCGTGCACGCCGTCCTGGGGCGCGCCGTAATGGCGGGTGATGTGCCCGCCCTTGAAGCGGCCGTTGACCACGTGGGTGTACGGGCCGGTGCGCGCCACGTCCATCACGGCGTCGATCAGGCCGGGATCGCAGCTGCGGCCATCGGCCGTCCCGAAGTTCAGGTCCGGCAGGCGTCCGTCGAACAGGCGCGGGAGCCGGCTGGCGATGGAATGCGCGTCCCACAGCAGCACGGCGCCATGCTGATCCCGCAGCCGGTCGAGCTCCGCCCGGAGTTGGCGGTGGTAGGGCTGCCAGTACAGGGACAGGCGACGCGCCTGCTCGGCGGCATCGGGCGCGTGCCCCGGCCGGTACAGCGGCTCGCCGCGAAAGGTGTCGAGCGGGCACAGCGAGGTGGTGGTCTGGCCGGGATAGAGGCTTTGCCCATCGGGCGGACGGTTCAGGTCGATCACGTAACGTGACACCCGGGCCTGGAGGACGGAAGCCCCCATGGCTCTGGCGAAGCCATAGAGCTGGTCGAGGTGCCAGTCGGTGTCCTGCTTGAGGGCCGCCACATCGGCCATCCCCTCCTGCAAGGCTGCGGGGATTTCCGTGCCCAGATGGGGCATGGAGATCAGCAGAGGCAAGGTGCCCCGGGTGAAGTCAAGAATCGGCAGTTCAGTCATCAGGTGATTTCCTCGTCGGGACAGGACAAAGCGCTGGCGGGCAGCGCGGGCAGGCATCGGTGGATGGAGGGCACGGTGTCGTGGCGGATGACTTCGCGCGTGACGCGCACCACCTCCTCATCCAGGCCGGCCCATTCCCCCTCGCGCGACAGCAGGAAGAAGTGGCGCTGGCCCAGACGGGCCGGTGGCAGCGGAACGACCCGCACGGCATCCAGGTAGTGCCGCGACTGCCACAGGCACAGCGGCGTGCTCAGGGCCCAGCCCAGGCCGGACGCCACCAGGCTCAACAGGGGGTCGGTCGCATCGAACTCGTAGCAGCGCGCGGCGCGGACCCCGACATGCCGCAGGTAGCGCTCGATCTGCTGGCCGATGACGGATCGCTGGCTGTAGCGGATGAGTGGCAGCGCGCCCGCCGACGTGGCAAGGTCCTTCAGCGTGGTCAGGGGCGGCACCGGGTGGTCCTTGGGGTAGACGGCGACCCAGGACTCCGAGAACAGCAGCCGCTGCACCACGCGCGGGTCCTGCACGCCAGAGTCGGTGCAGATCACCATGTCCAGCTCGCGTGCCTGCATCTGCTCGGCGAGTGCCGGCGTCAGTCCGGACCACATCTGGATCTGCCGGGCCTTGCCCGCCATTGCACGAATCAGCTGCGGGCCCACCGTGGCGGCAAAGGAATCCACGCAGCCCAGGCGGATCTGCGCGAGTTCCTGGCGCGCCGTGGCGCGGACCTGGTCCATCGCCGCGCGCGCCTGCGTCAACAACTGTGCGGCAACCTCGTACAGCACCCGTCCCGCATGGGTGGGCCTGGCGGGACGGACGTCCCGGTCCATCAGCAGCAACCCCAGGTCCTCTTCGAGCGACTTGATCGCCTGGCTCACCGCACTCTGGCTCAGGCCCAGGCGTTCGGCCGCCAGCACCATGGCATTCGCATCGCACACGGCGACGAAGGTTTCCAGTGCCCGCAAATCGGGCATGCCCGGTGTGCGGCGTGTGGTGGCGGAGGTCTTGCTGTCGGCCATGGGTGCATCCTGGGGTTGTTGCGAAAGCTTCGCTTCAATATAAGTGAAAGTGAATCAATTCATTGATTTCACTTCAGTTGGTCGGCCAGCACGCTGACGTCCCTAGGCTTGACCCCATCGCAACCACCAGACCCAAGAAAGGCCGTGCATGGAAAGCTATGACGCCATCGTGATCGGAGCCGGCGTGATCGGCTCGTCGGTCGCCTACCACCTCGCCCGTCTGGGCGCCAAGAAAGTCCTCGTGCTGGAACGCCTGCAGATCGGCGCGGGCACCAGCACACAGTCGTCCGGCATCCTGCGCACGCATTACTCGGTGATCGAGAACGTGGAACTGGCCCGCCGCTCGTGGTCGGTGTTCACGAACTTCGCGGAATACCTCCAGGACGAAGATGCGGCGTCCGGCCTCGTCAAGTGCGGCTACCTGATCTGCGCGCCGGACGGGCCCAAGCTGGCGCCGCTGCGGGCGGCGCTGGAGGGCCAACAGGCCAAGGGCATCGAGGTGCAGTTCCTGGGCAGGGACGAAGCCCGCTCGCTGCTGCCCATTGCCCGCTTCGATGACGCGGCCCTGGTCGGCTATGAGCCGGAGGCCGGCTTCGCGGACGCCTACCTCGTGGCCACCAGCTTTGCGCGCGCGGCCCGCCGGCTGGGCGTCAAGATCATGGAAGGGGTGAGCGTGGAACGGCTGCTGGTGGACAACGGCCGCGTGCGCGGTGTCGAGACCACCCAGGGCACCTTCCTCAGCGACACCGTGATCAGCACCCAGAACATCTGGGCCACCGACATCGAGCGCTGGACGGGCATCCCCATGCCCGTCGTGCCGGAGCGCCACGCCGTGCTGGCGCTGGAATGTCCCGGCAGCGCCTACACCTTCAAGATGCCGGTGTTCAAGGATCTGGGCTCGCCCGGCATGCTGTACTGCCGCAGCTATGGCGGCAACCAGATGCTGGTCAGCGAAGGCATCGTGGGCGAGACCCTGCCGGAGCCGGACAACGAACAGGGCGACATCCCGATGGACTACGTCATCGAGGTCGGCGCCCAGGTCGCCGAACGCTTTCCGGGCTACGAAACGGCCGGCCTGGCGTCGTCATGGACCGGCGTGTACGACGTGACGCCGGACTGGAACCCGGTGCTGGGCCGCCTGCCGGGCCTCGAGGGCCTGATCGTCGGCTATGGCTTCTCCGGCCACGGCTTCAAGCTGTCGCCCGGTGTCGGCCGCGTGCTGGCGCAGGAAGCACTGCGACTGCCGACCGACGTGCCCCTGGCCCCCTATGCCCTGGACCGCTTCGGCTCCGGCCATCTGCTGACGGGCAAGTACGGCCTGGGCGCCGTGTCCTGAAGGGGGGGCCCATGCAGGTCACCGCATTGCCCGAAGGCTTGCAGCGCTTCACCCTGGCGGACCTGCCACGCGAGCGCTGGCGCAACGGCGCGGGCTGGACCCGCACCGTGGCCAGCGCGCAGGCACGTGATGGCCAGGCCGACTGGCGGGTGAGCCTGGCCGAGATCAGCGAAGGCGCGCCCTTCTCGCAGTTCCCGGGGATGGACCGGACGGCCGTGCTGGCGGCGGGTGGGCCGGTGCGGTTGCGCGGAGCCGAGCGGGACTGGAACCTGGCTGTGCCCGGTGACATGGCGCGCTTTGCGGGAGAACTGTCGCTGGAGAATGCGCCGCCCGAGAGCGAGGCGCGGATCTGGAATGTGATGGTGCGCCGGGGGCAGGTTCATGCCGAGGTGCAGGTGTTTGCGGGGCAGGATGTCCCGCTGCCGGGCGACGGTCATGCCCTCGTCTGGGTGCTGCAGGGGAGCTTCCGTGTCGTGTCGCCAGCAGGCGACGAACTCTTTTGCCTCGAGGCCGATGAAGGCCTGCATCGGCGGCCCGCCCCATGCGGCCTGGTGCTGCTGCCCGCGTCGTCCGACGCGCGACTGGTACGCACGCAGCTGCGCTGACCTTCTCTTCCCCCGCTGGGGGAAGGGCGTATGGATCGATCACGCCGCGTGGCGGGCCATCTCCCACTCGCCTCGTTCGGCAGTCGTGACTTGCCCCCTGTAGACGTACCAAGCAAAAGTGGAAGTCCGGGTTCCGCTTTCAGCTGCACTAACGGGTCAAGCTCGCAGTCACCAAGCTGGAAAATGCACGGGCGCTTTGGCCAAGCGCTGACGATAGCCCTCGAGAACGTGCCAGCACGTCAGAGAAAACGGTTGGCCATTCAAACGCAACAGCGAGACAGACCCGCTATTGACCTTAGCCGGCGTTCCGGGCGTGACGAACTTGAGCGGATACTTTTCGAACTCGACGCCAGCGGGGCTGGCAACCAACTTCTTCGCATCGGCAAATGTCTTTGGATGCTCGTACACGGATGGGCCTCACTCGGCAGGCTGCTGTTCCTCAGAGCCCGCTACGGCGCCAGCCTTTCTCTTCCGAAACTCCTCCAACGCCAACGTGACCATCTTCTCTGGTGCCTGCGGAAATATGTTGACCGGAATGACGATTTCACACGGAACCGGGTCGAAGCCATCGATGCACAACTCAACCAGCGCATTTCCAACGACGCTGTGGAAGTAGCGCGTGTAGTGCTCGATGTCCGCCTCCGTCACCTCACCGAATTGGTCTGTGATCCCGCCGTCCTCTAGCATTGTGTGCACCCGCCCATTGGCCACGTCCAAGGCGAAGCGTAGGAAGACAGTCCGTCGTTCGTTGACGGCCAGGAACGTCACCAAGCCCGGCGCGTAGGCTTCCGGGGCCAAGCGCATGTTCCGCATGCAGTCCGGCGCGTCGTTGGGCCAAAGACGCACTGAAACCCTTGTGTCCTGCAGTTGACCCAGCGCAGACACGTTGCTTATCGTCCCACCCGCCTGCAATGCCTCAAAGGTCCCAGCCGGAAGCAGTGCATGCCACGGTGCCGTCCGGTCACGGTTTTTGTAAAGCTCCATTTCGTCGGGTACACCCGCCTCGACCTTTAGATAGCGGGACGCCAGCCCTGCCATCACGTCGAGGTCGTTGGCGATGCGTCGGCGGTCAGAAGGAATGTCCGGATCAACAATTGCGCCGCCGAGACTGGCATGCGCCACGGCGCAACGGCCTGAATCGAAGAGGTGTTTGCCAACATCAACGCCCTGCGCGCGAAGCTCGGCCACTCGTTTGGCCGCATCACCATCCAGTTGGTCCAGATTGGACCGAAGCCACGCGACACGCTCCTTGGAGCTGAACTGCGACTCAACCAGTTTGTAGAAGCTCAGGAACGAATACGGCTCATGGACGTACCTAAGCCGCCGGCCTTCTCGTAGGAACGCCAGCGCCTTGCGGATTCGGTCATCCTTGATGATTGGCATGTAGTTGCAGTTGAAGTACTTGCCGCCATCGAGCGTGGTGGTGAACGTATCGCGCGATCCATAGAGGACCGGCCCGCTACCCCAAACGTAGCCCGTCACGTCGACGTGACCGCCTTTGAACCACCCAAGAACCGACGCGAACAGATAGACGCGCGTCATCGCGGCGTCAACTTCGCCTTGAGCACAGGGCGTCGAGATGCACGGCGGGCGCTTATCCTCGCCTCCTTTAGTGCCTCGGAGCACATACTCATGGTTGTCGTACAGCACCCAGACGTCCTCTTGCGGCCAGGGAATCGAGGAGTCCACTCCAGCGGTCAACCAGCCGAGCCTCGAACGCAATTTCTCTTGAGCCGCCTCGCCGAAGAGATGAGGGATGTACGGTGTCTTCATCATGTAGGCCTATCCCGCCTCGTCCTTGGCGAGGTCGTACGCCTTTCGGATCAAGGCGCACGCAGCGTCAAGTTTGGCTTCAGAATTGACGTAGTACATCGAGCCTTCCGTCCCCTGCACCGCCGAGTTAGGGATCCAGGCCCATTGGGATGTGACCTGCACCCCGGCGGCGACGGTCGCCACTTCCATTGCGTCGCAAGCCAAGCGCATGTCGATGCCGTTCGCGCGGGGAAGCAATTCGACAAACCATGCAGGCTCGTGAAACACGATGGAGCGCGCCGAAACCACCTCGGTGACATCGTCACCCAGTGCTACGGCGAAGTCGGCAAGCTTGTCCAGCCACAGTTGAACGGTCTCGTCGCATTTCAGGTCGGTCCGCGTCTTTCCATTGGCGGCCTGTACTGCGTCATCCAACCGCGCTTGCCTGATCGCGGCATCGTCCGCCTGCAATGCAGGCCAGACCTTCAGCGCTAGATTGGCCAACTTCTGGCTGCGCGCTTCCATCTCCGCGGGCGTCCAGCGGTCAAGCTTAGCCAGCTCCAAATTCAGCCAGACGCTGCTGTTCGCGTAACCGCCCGGATTGAGGTCGCGTTTCTTTTGGAATGGCGCCGCCTGCAACTCCGAGTTGAAACCACTGAGCGTTAGGTTACCTAAGCGATGCAGCCAAGTCTGCTGGATCTCGCGCCACTGCGCGCCGAGCATCGTCTTCCACTCGTTGGGGAGTTCAGCCTTTTGTGGCAACACGTGCTCGATCGACAGGCCGTTGAGCGCGCTCTTCTCCTTGCTGGAATTCGTGAGCCGCTCAAGCATGTAGAAGCAGGTTCGCCGGTGGTACAGATCCGCAGTGGTTAGGGCCAGCATGAACTCCGCATCGCCAGGAAACTCCTTGCCGCGGCCCATCATCGCCAACCGTGCCTTCAGGCTCCTCAGCGGTGAGTCCCTGCGAATCTTGATCGCTAGATTGGAGAAGGTGGTGCCGCCACTTCGAGTTTCGGCACCGAGCACTGATCGTCGGAATACATAGCTCTCTAGCGTGTCGATCGCCTCGGAGAACTCATCGGCGTCCAGTGTCTTGTGGTGATGCAGGTGCTCATACAAGACCATGACCGTCGTCGCGGCCACTTCCACGAGCTTGCGCAGCCGCACCAAGCGCTCCTCGATCTTCGGCGACTCGTCTGGTCCGATGATGAAGCAGCAGTAGTAGCGCCCAAACCGCGCCATGCGCTGCAACTGATCAATGGCCTGGTCGTGGTTCTCGGCGCGGTTAAGGTAGGCAGGATACCAACGCTTGAACTCGGCGTAGACATTCTCCAACTTGAACGGTTTGGCCGGTCGCAACTCAAGCGTCAGGAAGTCGCGCAAGAAACTATCGAAGAGCGCTCGGTAGCTTGTACCGAAGGCTTCCTCGAGTGGTCGCCAGTACTTCAGATACCAGTTCGTCTGTACCTGTTCCGGGTGCCCCATCAGCACGTAGTTTCGCACCAGGTCGGCCTGGGCCAGCTTTACGCCCGTTGAGTTCAGACTTTCAAAAATGAGCTGCGGGTTGTCCTGCCCCGGCGACAGTGATACCGAAACGATCATCAGTCGGCGGATGCCCTTCAAAATCCGCACAGAGTCTTTCTCGGCGATGAGGGCGCGCAGGTATGCAAGGTTCGACGGCACTTGGCTTTGCCGGTCCTTGGATTCGGGAGCGTCGAGCAGCAGGTGTTGCAGCCACTCATTGTCTACCCGACGCAATTGCAGTTTTGACCGGAGTTCGGGCTTATCGACGTACGGATTCACCAGGTACTGGTTATGTAGCGCGTCGGGCGAGTCGGCTGGCGCGACCTGAGCGGCGGAGTGCTTCAGATGGTCGCGCAGCGCCATCAGCAATAACAGGCAGGTGGTCAACCTCTGCTGGCCATCGATGACTAGCCGCTGCTGCAGCACAGCGTCACCCGATTCGCTGCCTACCCAAACCACCGAACCGAGAAAGTGGATCGCGCCATCCGGGCCGTCGGCCACGGCGAGGACATCATTGACGAGACGTTCGCACTCGTCTCCTCCCCAACTGTAGTCACGCTGAAAAATGGGAATGACGAATTGGTGCTGACCAGCCAGCAGCGTCAGCAGTTGTGTCTCTCTTGCTTGCATCCCGGTCTACGCCTCCCTCAGCTATACATATGTGCTCAAAATCATCACATTATCAAGATTCGCACATCCACGCCCGAGCCACCTCACTCGCGCTCGCGACGGCCGAGAAAGGACGGCCTTTCCTCCGTTGGACATAGGGGCAAACCAGTAGGGTTGCCTCGCAAGTACCGGAATGACTCGTTCTAGTAATACCGGGCGCTCACGGTTCGAGCCTGAGTGGCGCTGTCCAGCCTAGAGCACGCCCGTGCGCCCGGAGTGAGGGATTGCCCCTAGCCGAAAGCAGACGTCAGGCGGGACGGCTGGGATAGGGGTGCTCCGGCGCTTCAAGTCAGGCTGGTGCGCACGCACCTGTGCTGAGCCCACGCCCCCGCTCACTCCGCGTGCCGCGGGTAGATGGTCACCGACAGGAACTTGATCGGGCACTTCAGCAGCCGCTCCGGTCCGTGCGGCACATCCCCTTGAAACGTCAGCGCGTCGCCCGGCTCCAGCACATAGGTCTGCTGCCCGCAGCGGTATTCGATGCAGCCTTCCAGCATGTACAGGAACTCGGTGCCCGGATGCTCGAACGTGGGGTAGCGCTGCGATTCGTCTTCGATGGTGATCAGGAAGGGTTCGAACAGCTTCACCGGGCCCTGGTCGTAAGCGAGTAGGTGGTAGGTGTGCCCGCTTTTGGTGCCCCGGCGCACCACTTCCATGCCAGCGCCCTTCTTGATGTGCTGGGCGGCGCTGGCGGTGGCGTCGTACTTGCTGAACAGCATGGACATCGACACCCCCAGCGCCCGCGCGATGCGCGCCAGGGTTTCCGTGCCGGCGGAGGTCTGCCCGTTCTCGATCTTGGACAGCATGCCGCGGCTGATGCCGGCCTGTTCCGCCACCTGCGCGATCGTCAATCCGTGTTTCTGGCGCAGCTCGCGAATGGCTGCGCCGACCGCCTCTTCCAGAGAGGGCAAGTTTCCGCCCTGATCCCGTTCCAAACCAGACTCCTCGCAACCATGAAGTGGTTGAGCAGTGTATGCGCAAGCACTTCACACCCTCTCCACTTCACCAAATTGGTGTTTCCTACCAGGCACACAAGTTGCATGGCAGGAAACAACGCGATATGCTTCCGATCACAGAAGCAGCGCGCCCGACATCGGAGCCCCGCCCGATCCCGTCACCTTGAAGGAGCCCTGCCTTGAACGCTGCCATGCCACTCCCACCCGACCCACTGGCCGGAGATCTCGTGCCATCCCCTCGCTTCGAAACCGTGCAACAAGCCCAGCACTACCTGCGCGCCCAAGGCGTGGCCTATGTGCTTGCCCAGTTCGTGGACATCCACGGCGTCGCCAAGGCGAAGTCCCTGCCCGTCGCGCACCTCGACACCGTGCTGACCGATGGCGCGGGCTTCGCCGGCTTCGCCATCTGCGGCGTCGGCATCGAGCCGCATGGCCCCGACTTCATGGCCGTGGGCGACCTGAAGACGGTGTCCCTGGTGCCCTGGCAACCGGGCATGGCGCGCATCGTGTGCGAAGGCCACGTCGCCGGACAGCCCTGGGCCTATGACAGCCGCGTCACGCTCAAGAAGCAGGTCGCCCGGCTCAAGGAACGTGGCCTGACCCTGTTCACCGGCCTGGAGCCCGAGTTCTCGCTGCTGCGGCGCACGCCCGATGGCGGCATCGCCCCCTGCGATGCGAGCGACACGCTGCAAAAGCCCTGCTACGACTACAAGGGCCTGTCGCGCACCCGCGCCTACCTGGAGAAGCTGTCCAACGTCCTGCGCGCCAGCGGCATCGACGTCTACCAGATTGACCACGAAGACGCCAACGGCCAGTTCGAGCTGAACTACACCTACACCGATGGCCTCACCTCGTGCGACCACTTCGTGTTCTTCAAGATGGCGGCCAGCGAGATCGCCAACGAGATGGGCCTGGTCTGCTCCTTCATGCCCAAGCCCTTTTCGAATCGCCCGGGCAATGGCATGCACATGCACCTGTCCCTGGGGGATGGAAAGCGCAACCTGTTCAGCGACAAGAGCGACCCGAACGGGCTGGAGTTGTCGCAGCTGGGCTATCACTTCCTGGGCGGCCTGCTGGCCCACGCCCCGGCACTGACCGCGCTGTGCGCGCCCACCATCAACTCCTACAAGCGCCTGGTGGTGGGCCGCTCGCTGACCGGCGCCACCTGGGCCCCGGCCTACATCAGCTACGGCGACAACAACCGCTCGACCATGGTCCGCGTGCCCAAGGGCCGCCTGGAGCTGCGGCTGCCCGATGGCGCCTGCAACCCCTATCTGGCCACCGCCGCCGTGATCGCGGCCGGCCTGGACGGCATCGACCGCCAGCTGGACCCGGGCGCGCCCCGCAACGCCAACCTGTACACCTGGAACGAGACCCAGCTCCAGGAGGCCGGCATCGGCCTGCTGCCCCAGAACCTCAACGCGGCCCTCGATGCACTCGAAGGCGACGAGTTGATCCGGGGAGCCCTCGGCCCCGTGGCCGATGAGTTCCTCAAGCTCAAGCGCATGGAATGGCTTGAGTACATGCGCCACGTCTCCGACTGGGAGATCAAGCAATACCTGGAATTTTTCTGAGAAGGACGAAGACCCATCATGTGCGGAATCGTTGGACTGTTACTTAAGAAGCCCTCGCTGCGCCCTCGACTCGGTGAGTTGATGGTGCCGATGCTCATCGGCATGACCGAGCGAGGCCCGGACTCGGCCGGCCTGGCCGTGTTCACCCCACCGCTGCCGGCCGGCCAGCGCAAGATCAGCGTGTATTCGGGCCTGACCGAAGACGGCGCGAACTACGCCTGGTCGGGTCTGGTCGAGGCCCTGAACGCCGAACTGAAGGTCCAGGCCAGGGCCAGCATCAAGGGCAACCACGCGGTGCTGACTTTCGAAGGCGAGGCCGATCCGGTCAAGGCCTTCATCAAGGCCCACGGACCGAAGCTGCACCTGCTGTCGGCCGGCCGCGGCATCGAGCTGTACAAGGACATCGGCACGCCCGCAGAGGTGGCCGAGCGCTACCAGTTCAGCCAGCTCTCGGGCAGCCACCTGGTCGGCCACACCCGCATGGCAACCGAGTCGGCCGTGACGCCCGACCGCGCGCACCCGTTCACCGCCGGCGAGGACTTCTGCCTGGTGCACAACGGCTCGCTGTCCAACCCCAATGGCGTGCGCCGCATGCTGGAGCCGCGCGGCATCCGCTTCGAGACGGACAACGACACCGAGGCCGCCTGCCGCTTTCTGGAGTGGCGCCTGCGCGAGGGCGACGACCTGCACACCGCGCTGCAAAAGGGCTTCGAGGCGCTCGACGGCTTCTACACCTTCCTGATGGGCACGCCGACCGAGCTGGCCCTGATCCGCGACCCCTTCGCCTGCAAGCCGGCCGTCGTGGCCGAGACCGACGACTACGTGGCCATCGCGTCCGAGTTCCGTTCGCTCGCCCACCTGCCCGACGTCAAGCACGCCAAGGTTTTTGAACCCGCCCCCGAGGAAATGTACGTATGGAAAGCCTGAAATTCGATCTGAGCACCGGCGGTGTCCGCCCGCTCAACCAGTACCTGCACGGCCCGGCCAGCGAGCTGAATGGCCAGCGCATCACCGTGTTGAACCCCGATGGCGCGCACAACATCGCCGTGGGCCTGAATGCCGCGGTCAAGGTCACCATCGACGGCCATGCCGGCTACTACGCCGCCGGCATGAACAAGCTGGCCGACGTGACCATCGAAGGCAGCGCCGGCACCGGCGTGGCCGAGAACATGATGAGCGGCAAGGTGCACGTCAAGGGCTTTGCCTCCAACAGCGCCGGCGCCTCGGCCCATGGCGGCCTGCTCGTCATCGAGGGCGATGCCGGCCTGCGCTGCGGCATCTCGCTCAAGGGCGGCGACATCGTGGTCGGCGGTTCGGTCGGCAGCTTCTCGGGCTTCATGGCCCAGGCCGGTCGCATGGTCATCTGCGGCAACGCGGGCGATGCCTTGGGCGACTCGCTGTACGAGGCCGTGATCTACGTGAAGGGCGAGATCAAGAGCCTGGGCGCCGACGCCCAGATCGAGCCGCTGGGCGACGCCGACACCACCGCGCTGGCCGGGCTGCTGGCCGCCGCGGGCCTGGACCACAACCCGCGGGACTTCAAGCGTGTGGCCTCGGCCCGCACGCTCTACCACTGGAACGCCGACGCGGATCAAGAGTATTGAGGAGCATTGAGATGAGCACCGAACACCCCGTCACCTTCAAGCGTCTGCAACGCGAGGAATCCGCGAGCTTCGACCGCGGCACGCTGGACTACATCCACCGCGCGTCCAACACCGGTCTCTACGAGATCCGCGGCCTGGGCGCCAAGCGCAAGCTGCCGCACTTCGACGACCTGGCCTTCCTGGGCGCCTCGCTGTCGCGTTACCCGCTGGAGGGCTACCGCGAGAAGTGCAGCACCAAGACCGTGCTGGGCACGCGCTTCGCCAAGAAGCCCATCGTGCTGGATACCCCCATCACCGTGGCCGGCATGAGCTTCGGCGCGCTGTCGGCCAACGTGAAGGAAGCGCTGGGCAAGGCCGCGACGGCCATGGGCACCTCGACCACCACGGGCGATGGCGGCATGACCCAGGAGGAGCGGCTGTCCTCGAAGACGCTGGTCTACCAGTGCCTGCCCTCGCGCTACGGCTTCAACCCCGACGACGTGCGCCGGGCCGATGCCATCGAGGTGGTGCTGGGCCAGGGCGCCAAGCCGGGCGGCGGCGGCATGCTGCTGGGCCAGAAGGTGAACCCGCGCGTGGCCAAGATGCGCACCCTGCCCGAAGGCGTGGACCAGCGCTCAGCCAGCCGCCATCCCGACTGGACCGGGCCTGACGACCTGGCCATCAAGATCCAGGAACTGCGCGAGCTGACCGACTGGGAGAAGCCCATTTACGTGAAGGTGGGCGCCACCCGCGTGTTCAACGACGTCAAGCTGGCCGTGCACGCCGGCGCCGACGTGGTGGTGGTGGACGGCATGCAGGGCGGCACCGCCGCCACGCAGACCTGCTTCATCGAGCACGTGGGCATTCCCACGCTGGCGGCGGTGCGCCAGGCCGTGGCGGCCCTCGAAGACCTCGACATGAGGGGCAAGGTGCAGCTGATCGTGTCGGGCGGCATCCGTACCGGCGCCGATGTCGCCAAGGCGCTCGCGCTGGGCGCCGACGCCGTGGCCATTGGCCAGGGTGTGCTGATGGCCCTCGGCTGCAATCGCGACACCTACCAGCAGGGCGGCCAGATCCACAGTGCCGAGGCGGACTACGCCGCACTGGGCACGGCCCCCGGGTTCTGCCACCACTGCCACACGGGCAAGTGCCCGGTGGGTGTGACCACGCAGGACGCCGTGCTGGAAAAACGCCTGGAGCCGGACTGGGGCGCCAAGCATCTGAAGAACTACCTGAAGACGCTGAACATGGAGCTCACCACCCTGGCCCGTGCTTGCGGCAAGCAGAACGTGCACCACCTCGAACCCGAGGACCTGGTCGCCCTGACGGTCGAGGCCGCAGCCATGGCCCAGGTGCCGCTGGCCGGCACGAACTGGATCCCCGGCCGGGCCGGCTGAGCGCTGCGCTGACGCAGGCTTGCCGCAGGGAGGCTCCCGGCGACCGCGGTCGCCCGAGGCCTCCTTGCGCAGCTTCGCGCCGACCCGGAAAGAGGGTGCCTGCTCAGACGCTCTTGACCAGCTCCGGCACGGCCGTGAACAGGTCGGCTTCGAGCCCGTAGTCGGCCACCGAGAAGATCGGCGCCTCCGGGTCCTTGTTGATCGCCACGATCACCTTGGAGTCCTTCATGCCCGCCAGATGCTGGATGGCCCCGGAGATGCCGCAGGCGATGTACAGCTGCGGCGCCACGATCTTGCCGGTCTGGCCCACCTGCAGGTCGTTGGCGGCATAGCCGGCATCGACCGCGGCGCGGGAGGCGCCAATCGCCGCGCCCAGCTTGTCCGCCAGCGGCGTAATGACCTCGTTGAACTTCTCGGCGCTGCCCAGGGCCCGACCGCCGGAGACGATGATCTTGGCTGCCGTGAGTTCGGGACGGTCGTTCTTGGCGATCTCGCTCTTCACGAAGGCGCTCTTGGCGCTGGCGGCGACTGCAGCCACGGCTTCGACGGCCGCGCTTCCACCGCTGGCAGCCGCGGCGTCAAAGCCCGTGGTGCGCACGGTGATGACCTTGGTGACGTCACTGCTCTGCACGGTGGCGATGGCGTTGCCGGCGTAGATCGGGCGCTCGAAGGTATCGGGGCTGATCACCTTGGTGATGTCGCTGAGTTGGGCCACGTCGAGCTTGGCGGCCACGCGCGGGGCCACGTTCTTGCCGCCTGCCGTGGCGGGGAACAGCAGGTGGCTGTAGTTGCCGGCAATGGCCAGCACCTGGGCCGCGACGTTCTCGGCCAGGCCGTGGGCCAGGGCTTCGCCGTCGGCGTGGATGACCTTGCTGACGCCAGCGATCTTTGCTGCTGCTTCGGCGGCGACAGCGGCGTTGTGGCCGGCCACGAGGATGTGGACTTCACCGCCGCATTGCGCAGCAGCGGTGACGGTGTTGAGGGTGGCGCCTTTGATGGCGGCGTTGTCGTGTTCGGCGATGACGAGAGCGGTCATGAAAATTCCTTGGTTTGTTCTGTCCTGCATTTCCGGGATGCGGGGCGTCTGGATCCCCGTTTTCACGGGGATGACAAGTCACTGTTACTGCCAGCCACGCCCATGCCTGTCACCCCCCGCCGGAGCTTGTCCCCGACTTGATCGGGGGCGGGGATGACAGTCATGTGAGTGACAGGCGACGGACTCACCTCCGCCATGCTTGTCATCCCCGCGCAGGCGGGGATCCATGGTGCTGGTGCAGGCACGCATGGCTAGGTGCAGGGATGTGGCGGCCTGGGCCTCAGATCACCTTGGCTTCGTTCCTGAGCTTGTCCACCAGCGTGGCCACGTCGGGCACCTTGACGCCGGCGCCGCGCTTGGCCGGCTCGGCCACGCTCAGCGTCTTCAGACGCGGGCTCACATCGATACCCAGATCCGCAGGCAAGACGCGGTCCAGCGTCTTCTTCTTGGCCTTCATGATGTTGGGCAGCGTCACGTAGCGCGGCTCGTTCAGGCGCAGGTCGGTGGTGATGACGGCCGGCAGGCTCAAGGCCAGGGTCTCCAGGCCGCCGTCGATCTCGCGCGTGACGCTGACCTGCTCGCCGGCGACTTCGACCTTGGAGGCGAAGGTGGCCTGGGGCAGGTCGGCCAGCGCGGCCAGCATCTGGCCGGTCTGGTTGGCGTCGTCGTCGATGGCCTGCTTGCCCAGGATCACGAGACCCGGCTGTTCCTTGTCCACCAGGGCCTTGAGCAGCTTGGCCACGGCCAGGGGCTGCAGCTCGACGTCGGTCTCGACCAGGATGGCGCGGTCGGCGCCGATGGCCAGGGCCGTGCGCAGGGTTTCCTGGCAGGGGGCCACGCCGCAGGAGACGGCGATGACTTCGGTGGCCACGCCATTTTCCTTCAGACGCACCGCTTCCTCGACGGCGATCTCGTCGAAGGGGTTCATGCTCATCTTGACGTTGGCGATGTCCACACCGGTGCCGTCGGACTTGACGCGCACCTTCACGTTGTAGTCCACCACGCGCTTGACGGGGACGAGGATTTTCATGGGGAGGATTCCTTGTTCAGTGGGTGTGCCGCACGCGGCGCGCGGCACACGGGAGGGGGAAAGGAGCCGCCCTGCGGCGGCCCGGGCTGGCGCGCATGCGCCAGCGGCATTTGTCAGACCAGCGGCACGCTCAGTTCGTCGATCACGGCGCGCGTGTCGGGGCGCACGCCGCGCCACCAGAGGAAGGCTTCGGCGGCCTGCTCGGCGAGCATGCCCACGCCGTCCGCCAGCCGGCCGGCGCCGGCGTCCTGGGCCTGGCGCAGGAAGGGCGTGAGGCCCTTGCCGTAAGCCAGGTCGTAGGCCAGGCAGCCGGGGGTGAACACGCTGTCCGGCACCGGCGGGCGTTCGCCGAACAGGCTGGCCGAGGTGGCGTTGAACACCACGTCGAAAGCCTGGCCGGCCAGGGCCTCGTAGCCGCTGCCGCGCACGTTGCCATGCGCCGCGCCGATGCGCGCCAGTTCGTGGGCCTTGGCCTCCGTGCGGTTGGCGATCACCAGCAGCGCGGGCTCTTCGGCCAGGAAGGGCAGCAGGGCGCCGCGCGTGGCGCCACCGGCGCCGAGGACCAGCACGCGTGTTCCGCGCAGCGGCACGCCGAGGTTGTGCACCACGTCGCGCACCAAGCCGACGCCATCGAAGTTCTCGGCCAGCACGCGCCCGCCCTCGAACTTGAGGGCGTTCACCGCGCCGGCCAGCTCGGCGGCAGGCGAGCGCTCGTCGGCGTAGGCGAAGGCGTCGAGCTTGAACGGCACGGTGACGTTCATGCCCCGGCCGCCGGCCTGGCGGAAGGCATCGACCGTCGCCGCGAACTGGCCCAGCGGCCCCTCGATGGCGGTGTACTCCAGCACCTGCCCGGTCGCCTCGGCGAAGCGGCGGTGGATGGCGGGTGACTTGCTGTGGCTGATCGGGTGGCCAATCACGGCGTAGCGGTCCATGGCGTGCTCCTTCAGGCGGCGGTGAAGAACTCGGTCGACATCACGCCGATCTCGGCGGCGAGCTTGGGCACGAAATCCATCTGGTCGAGCACGTCGCGCTGCAGGTCGATGCCGGGCGCAAGCTCGAACAGCTCGATGCCTTCGGGCGTGAGGCGGAAGCTGGCGCGCTCGGTGAGGTAGAGCACTTCCTGCTTGCGCACCAGGCCCTGCGGGCCGCTGAAGGTGATCTGGTCCACCTTCTTCACGAGCTTCCGCACGCCGCCCTGCTGCTGCACGCGCATCTGGCCGTCGCCGGTGGCGAGCTTGACGCCCTTGGCCGCCAGCGTGCCGCAGAACACGACCTTGCGCGCGTTCTGCGCGATGTCGATGAAGCCGCCTGGGCCGACGGTGAGGCCGCCGAGCTTGCTGACGTTGACGCTGCCCTCTTCATCGAACTCGCCGAAGCCGAGGAAGGCGATGTCCAGACCACCGCCGGCGTAGAAGTCGAACTGGGTCGCGGCGTCGAGCATGGCGGTGGCGTTGCGGGCGTAGCCGAACAGCACGCCATCCATCAGCGTGCCGCCGTAGGTGCCGTGCTCGATGGTCTGGTAGAGGCGGTGCTGCTCGTTGCGCGCGGCGATCAGCCTGGCCACGGCGTCGGGCACGCCCACGCCGTAGTTGACCACCGGGCGTTCCTTGCCGGTGTTGAACAGCTCCACCGCCGCGCGGCGCGCGATGGCCTGGCGCTCGCCGAAGGCTTCCTGCGCCGCGGCCACCTCGGCGGCATGGTCGGCCGCCTCGCTGACGATGCGCGCCTGGCCGGTCAGCTCGCCGCTGAACGCCGGGTCGAACGGGATGTCGTAGCTGGTGCGCTGCTCGGGATCGACCACGATGGCATCGACCCAGGCCGAGGGGATGCGCACCTCGCGGGCCTTGAGCGAACCCTTGGGCAGGCGTTCCTTGACCTGCACGATGACCTTGCCGCCGCTGTTGCGCGCGGCCAGGGCGAGCGACTGGGCGTCGAGGTTGGCGGCCTCGTGCTCGAAGCTGATGTTGCCTTCCTCGTCGGCGGCGCTGGCGCGCACCAGGGCGATGTGGATGGGGAAGGGCTTGTAGCGCAGGACTTCGTGCCCGTCCATCTGCACGACCTCGGCCAGGTCGTCCTTGGCGCTGGCGTTCATGCGGCCGCCACCCTGGCGCGGGTCGCAGACCGTGCCCAGGCCGACGTGGGTGAACAGGCCGGGGCGGCCGGCGCCGATCTCGCGCATGAGCTGCGAGGACACGCCGCCGGGCAGGATGTAGGCCTCGATCTTTTCTTCCTGCGCCAGCTTCTGCATGGCGGGGGACCAGACCCAGTGGCCGCCGATGACCTTGCGCACCAGGCCTTCGTGGGCGAAGCAGTTCATGCCCTTGGTCTTCTTGTCGCCGATGCCCAGGGCGTGGACCATCGTCAGGTTGCGCGGGGCGCCGCTCTTGAGGAAGCGGGCCTGCACGGCCTCGAACAGGCAGGTGGCCTCCATCAGGCCGCCGCCGCCGCCCATCAGGCCGACGGTGTCGCCGTCACGGATCAGTTCTGCCGCTTGTGCGGCGCTCATGAATTTGCTCATGTCTGGTACTCCAGTCAAATGTCTTTGTGTGCTTGGCGTTGTCTTGCCGGTCGTGTGTTCGTGTCTTCGTGCGTTCGTGGCGTCTCGGTGGCTGCAGGGTTGGCGCTCGCACCGCCGGGGCCCTGTGGCGGCCTCCTCATACGGCCTCCGAAATCGTCGGCCGCCACAGGGCCCCAGCGGTGATCCCGGGCGCGCGAGCCAACGATCCAACAACCAAGGACCAAGAACGTCAGTCCCGCCTCACCGCCTGAGCCTCACCCGGCGCGAAACGCCTCGCCAGCGAACCGGTGGCGCGGGGTGGGGCGGCCGACGATTTCGGAGGCCGTATGAGGAGGCCGCCCCACCCCGTGCCGCCGGTCCCCGCCAACGCCAGGAGCCAGGAGCCAAACGGCTCAGGCCCCCGTCAACGCCGAATCCTTCTTACTCTAGGCAGTTCAGCGGTTCACATCAAACAGCGCCGCGCCCTTCTTCATCACGCTCTTGGCGATCACGGTGCGGTGGATTTCGGACGTGCCGTCGAAGATGCGGTAGATGCGCGCGTCGCGGTAGTAGCGCTCGATCGGCAGCTCCTTGCAGAAGCCCATGCCGCCGAACACCTGCACCGCGCGGTCCACCACGCGGCCCAGTGTCTCGGCCGCGTACACCTTGACCATGGCGATCTGCTCGCGCGCGTCCAGGCCCTGGTCCAGCATCCAGGCGGCGTTGTAAACCATCCAGCGCGCGGCGTTGATCTCGATCACGCTGTCGGCCAGCATCTGCTGGATCATCTGGAAGTCGCCGATCTTCTGGCCGAACTGCTTGCGGTCATTCGCGTACTCGACCATCAGCTCGCAGACATGGCTGGCCTTGCCCACCGCACGCGCGCCCACCTGCGCCAGGCGCACCACGTTCAGCGCGCCCATGGCCAGCTTGAAGCCCTGGCCCTCGGCGCCCAGCAGGGCCACCGGCTCCAGCGGCACGTTGTCGAAGAACAGCTCCAGGTGCGGCGTGCCGCGGATGCCCATCATCTTCTGGTCCTTGCCCACGGTGAAGCCGGGCAGGCCCTTGTCCACCATGAACATCGAGATCTCCTTCTCGCCGGTCCTGGCCGAGACCAGGAAGAAGTCGCTCCACTCGCCGTCGCTGATGAAGTGCTTGCTGCCGTTCAGCACCCAGCCCGTGTCGGTCTTCTTGGCGTGGGTCTTGATGCCGGCCGCGTCCGAGCCGGCGCCGGATTCGGTGATGGTGATGGCGCAGGTGCGCTTGCCCTCGACCGCGGGCTTGAGCCAGCGCTCCACCTGCTCGCCCTTGCAGTGCAGCAGCGGCTCGTACACGTTGCCGAAGGCGCGGCGGATCAGGTAGTCGGTGGTGTGGCCGAACTGCTCCTCGCAAATGATGCGGTCCAGGTTGGACAGGCCACCGCCGCCCAGCTCGGCCGGCATGTTCAGCGCGTACAGGCCCAGTTCCTTCGATTTCTCGTGCACGGCCAGGGCCTTCTCCTTGGCCAGGAAGCCCTGGTTCTCGATCTCGTCTTCCAGCGGCTTGAGTTCCTCGACGATGAAGCGACGCACGGTGTCGATCATCATCTTCTGTTCTTCGTTCAGCGAAAAGTCCATGGTGTTACTCCAAATCAGGGTCTAAAAAAATTCAGTCAGCGGGTGGGGCGGGGCCGCGCTCACGCGCTGCTGAACCAGCGCGCGCCGAAGAAGAACGGCAGGCGGGAGACCGGATCGGGACGTTCGGACATGGAAGGCTCCGGAGGAATCAGGCCTGCGGTTCCAGGATGGCGCGGCTGATGGCCAGCGCCTGGCGCGCCCACTCGGTCTGGCCGGTCTGGGCCATGCGCTCCAGGTGCACCACTTCCACGCTGACCGGCAGGTCCGCCGGCAGCGCGGCGAACAGGGCCTTCACGTCGATGCCGCCCTCGCCGGGCATCAGGCGCGCGCAGCGCGCGGTGTGGATCATTTCCTCCACGGTGAACGGCCGGCCGACCTGGGCGCTGGTGGGCGCGTCGCAGATCTGGGCGTAGTGCAGCAGCTCGCGCGGGATGGCGCGCAGGTCGTCGAGCGTGGTGGTCGAGCGCGCCACGTGCAGCGCATCGACCAGGATGCCGGCGTTGGCCGGCTTGCCGGCGGCGTTGACGATGCGCAGCGCCGCCTTGGCGTCGGGCACGGCGGTCCAGGGCATGAACTCCAGGTCGGCGGTCATGCCGTAAGGCTGCATCAGTTCGCACAGGCGCGCGTAACCGTCGGTCAGGCGCGCCTCGTCGGGGTCGTCGCCGGCCACCAGCACGGCCTTGGCCTTCAGCGCCGCGCCGGCTTCGAGCAGCGGCAGGTAGGCGCGCGCATCGAAGCCTTCGCCGATGCGGATGATCTCCAGGTCGAAGATGCCCACGCCGGTGTCGTTCAGCGCGGCCTGGGTCTCGCGCAGTACCTCGGGCTGGCCGATCAGGAACTGCTGCGGGCCGCCGGGGCCGTTGGGCAGCAGGCGCAGGCCGACGTAGGCGTAGCCCAGCTCGGCCGCGAGGCGCACCGCCTGCGGCGGCGTGCAGGTGTGGGAGGTCAGGTAGGCGAGGGAGTAGATGCGCGACATGGCGGGACTCGGTTCAGGCAGGCGGATGGCAGCGGGTCACTTCAGCGGCGAGACGGCCGTGGGCAGCGCGATGGTCGAAACCATGGCCGTGGTCAGCCAGGCCGGGCCGCCCTTGGGCGGCCAGATGCCTTGTGCCACCGCGTCGGCGCGCGCCTTGCTGCGGGCGTCCAGCGTCGGGTAAGACCAGATGTTGGTGAAGCGCAGCGGACCGTCGAGCGCGACCATGGCGACCACGCAGGGCGAGAGCGCTTCGCGCGGCGGCACGTACTGTTCCCACAGGTCGATGGTCGGCTGCACGCCGCCCGGCTTGATGCCGTAGGTGCGGATCTCGTAGACCGGGCCGGCGATGCCGGATTCGCTGCTCGGACGCACCGGCTTCATCCACGGGAAGCCCTGGTAGCTGTGCTGCTCCAGGCTCTGGTAGATCTCGCCGCAGCCGAACGGGCTGGCGCTCTTCTGGGTGCGCTCGCGCTCGGCCTGCAGCTGCGCCAGCGTGGCGAAGCCGCGCAGCACGACCATCTGGTTGAGCACGCCGATGTCGGTGAACCAGCAGCCCAGCAGCTCGCCCTGCGCCTCGGGGGCGGAGGCGAAGGCCTGCACGTTGGTGGCGGCCTGGCCGGCGGTGCCGAACGGCAGGGTCATGGTGGCGAGTTCGTAATACATGCGCGGTGTCCTCGAAAAGTGGTGGTGAAGAAGCGGGGGATCAGGCGGCCGTGGCCGGCAGGGCCACGCCGGCGGCGTGGTGCGCGGCGATGAAGCCGAAGGTCATCGCCGGGCCCAGCGTGATGCCGCCGCTGGGGTAGTTGCCGCCCATCAGGCTGGCCATGTCGTTGCCGCCGGCATAGAGGCCCGGGATCGGCGCGCCCTGGGTGTCGAGCACCTGGGCGCTCGCGTTGACCTTGAGGCCGGCGAAGGTGCCCAGGCTGCCCGCCACCACCTGCACGGCGTAGAACGGGCCGTGCTCGATCGGCGCCATGCATGGGTTCGGGAGGCCGGCGGCGGCGTCGCCCTGGATGCGGTTGTAGGGCGTCTCGCCCTTGGCAAAGTCGTCGTCCTTGCCCGCGCGGGCCTGGTCGTTGTAGCGCTGCACCGTGGCCTGCAGGGCCGCGGCGTCGATATCGCAGGCCTGCGCGAGTTCGGCCAGGGTGCGGCCGCGCTGGAGGTAGCCGTTCTTCAGCCAGGGGCCCAGCGGCAGCGGGGCGGGTTTCACGGCGCCCAGGCCGTAGTAGCGGAGGAAGGTGTGGTCGCAGAGCAGCCAGGCGCGCGCCGGTTCACCGGCGGGGGTGGCGCGCAGCAGACCCTGAGTGAAGTCGTGGTACGAGTCCGCCTCGTTGGTGAAGCGCCGGCCTTCGCGCGTGACGGCGATCAGGCCGGGCTTGGCGCGCTCGATCAGGTGTGGGAAGTGCGCCACGCTGCCGTCGGCGCGCGGCACCAGCGAGACCGGGGCCAGCGCGGCGGCCTGCACCAGGTCGCGTGCCACCACGCCGCCCGCTTCCTCGCCCAGGCGCATACCGTCGCCGGTGTTGCCGCGCGAGGCGGCGGACCAGTGCTCCCGCCCGGTCGGGGCATGCGGCAGCAGTTCCTGCTTGCGCGCCGTGTCGTGCGGGAAGCCGCCGCAGGCCAGCACCACGCCGCGCGTGGCGTGGATCTCGATGTCGCCCTCGGGCGATCCGACCACCGCGCCGACGACGCGGCCATTGCGTCGCAGCAGGCGGCGCGCCGGGCTGTTGACGCGGATCTCCACGCCTGCCTCGAAGGCCGACGCCGCCAGCGCCGCGGTCAGCGCGTTGCCGTTCACCAGCCGCTGGCCGCGGCCGCGCAGCAGCAGGTCGCGCCAGTGGCCGAGCACCAGCCGGGTCACGTACCAGAACGAAGCCGGCTTGCGCAGCGCATTCAGGAAGTGACGCAGCTCGGCGCCGGAGGCAATGCCCAGGCCCCACAGCGTGGTTTCGTGCAGCGGCGGCTTGAGTTGCCGGATCTTGTCGCCGAGCCGGCGCCCGTCGAACGGCGCGGCGCAGAGCGAGCGCCCACCGGTGGCGGCGTGCGGCGTGCGGCCATGGAAGTCCGGGATGGCGTTGCCGTCGATGAACTGCAGCGCGCTGCGCGTGCGGAAGAACTCGACCATGCGCGGGCCGTTCTCCAGGAAGGCGCGCGCGCGCGCCTCGTCGAACTGGGCGCCGAGTTCGTGGCGCAGGTAGGCCAGTGGCTCCTCGATGTCCTCGCGGATGCCGGCTGCCACCGCCAGCGGGTTGCGCGGAATCCACATCCACCCGCCCGACCAGGCGGTGGTGCCGCCGTACTGGGGGTCCTTCTCCACCACCAGCACCTTCAGGCCGAGCTGGGCGGCGGTGACGGCGGCGGACAAGCCGCCGGCGCCGGAGCCGATCACGAGCAGGTCACAGGAGGCTGCGGGCAGGCGGGGCGGGTTGGTCGACATGGGGCAGGGCGGTGCAGTGGAGGGGCGTCTTCAGACGGCGTAGATGGGCCGGCGCCCGACCGACAGGGGCGGGCGGTTCATCGGCTTCTGGAAGAACGGCGAGGTGCCGCTGGCCGCGGCCATCTGATCGGCGAACGACTGCAGTTCGGGGCCGAGCAGCTTCATGCGCTCCTCGGTGAGCCGCACCGTGGGGCCGGCGATGGTGATGACGCCGATCGGCGGCTGGTTCGCCAGACGCACCGGCGCCGACATGGCACTCAGTCCCGCGGTGTAGGTGTCCACTGTGACGCTGTAGCCGCGCTCGCGCGTTTCATGCACCAGGGCCAGCACCTCCTGCAGGCTTTGCGGCGCCTGCGGGCCGAACTCCTCGCGCGAGCCGATGCCCTGCTTGGCCAGCAGGGCCAGGGCTTCCTCGTCGCTGAGTGCCGACATCCAGGCCAGGCCCGAGGAGGAGCAGGACAGGCGCGCGTCGCTGCCCATGTCCGGGTCGTAGCGCAGGCCCTGGCGCGCGCCTTGGGCCCGGGCGACCCAGGTCAGGCGGTCGCCGTCCACGACCGACAGGCGCACCAGCTCGCCCGAGATCTCGGCCAGCCGGTCCAAGAGCGGCTGGGCGAAGTCCACGATGCCGCTCTGGCTCAGGAAGCTCAGGCCCATGGAGACCAGCTTGGTGGTAAGCATGTAGTCGCCGTGCTCGCGCAGCTGGCGCACGTAGCCGCAGCGCACCAGGTCGGTCAGCAGGCGGTGCGCCGCGCTGCGCGGGATGTTCAGCCGGTCGGCGACGGTGGCCAGCTCCAGCCCCTCGCCGTGCTGGGCGAGCAGTTCCAGGATGCCCAGGGTGCGCTCGAGGACGCCGCTCATGCCGTCACCCCCTGCGGAATGCGGGCGGCCACGGCATCGACCGCGACCAGGTAGCCCTCGGCGCCCAGGCCGGCGATCACGGCGGTGGCGACCTTGGAGACCAGCGAGTGGTGGTACATCGGGTCGCGCGCGTGGATGTTGGACAGGTGCACCTCCATCTTCGGGCCGTCGAACATCTTGAGCGCATCGACCAGCGCCACCGAGCTGAAGGAGTAGCCGGCCGGGTTGATGATGAGGCCGGCGGCGCCGCGGTCGCAGGCCTCGTGCACGCTCTCGATCAGCGCGCCCTCGAAGTTGCTCTGGCGGAACTCCACCGTCAGGCCATGCGTGGCGGCGCGCGCCTCGCAGCGCTCGCGGATCGCGGCCAGGGTGTCGGTGCCGTAGATGGCGGGTTCGCGCACGCCCAGCCGGTTGAGGTTGGGGCCGTTGAGGATGTAGACGGTGCGGCTCATGATCGTTCTCGTGGGTGAAAAAACCGAAACGATACGTCAGCTTCAGAGCGCCAGCTGCACGCTGTGCCCGCTCACGGCGGCGTCGTGCACGGCCAGCGTGGCCTGCAGCGTGCGCAGGCCGTCCAGCGCGCTGCACAGCGGCGCCTCGCGGCCGTCGATCACCGCGGCAAAGTGCTGCAGCTGCCAGCTGTAGGGGTCGGCCTTGTGCACCATGGTCTGCTCCAGCGTCAGCTCGGCATGCCAGCTGCGCTCGCCGCGGTAGTTCCACAGCGCCAGGTCGGGCAGGGACAGCGAGCCGTGCGTGCCGGAGATGAAGTGGGACTGCACGTTCTGACGCGGGTACTGGTCCTGCTCGCCGGCGCAGAAGTCCCAGCACCAGGGCGAGGCGGCGGCGTCCGACACCATCACCGTGCCCAGCGCGCCGCTGGCGAAACGCAGCACCGCGGCGGCCGTGTCCTCCACTGCGAAGCCGCGCGCCTGGTGGCTGGCCACGGCCTGCACCGAGGTGATCTCGCCGAGCAGGAAGCGCAGCATGTCGATGTCGTGGATCAGGTTGATCAGGATCGGGCCGCCGCCCTTCTCGCGGCGCCAGGCCACGTCGAAGTAGGCGTCCGGCTTCAGGAAGGTGGCCAGCGCCGTGGCCGCGACCGGCTGGCCCAGGCGGCCGGACTGAATGATCTCGCGGGCGCGTCGGTTGATCGGGTTGTGGCGGCGGTGGTGGCCGACCAGCACCGGCACCCCGGTCTGCGCCTGCACGTCCACCAGCACCTGGGCCTCGGCCACGGTGTCGGCCACCGGCTTCTCCACCAGCGCCGCGACGCCTTGGCGCAGGCAGTCGGAAGCCACGCTGATGTGGGTGGCATTCGGCGTGGCGACGATGGCCCCCGCCGGCTTGACCGCCTCCAGCATGGCGCGGTGGTCGGCGAACCAGGGCACGCCCAGGCTGCCGGCCAGGGCCTTGCCCGCGTCCGTGGGGTCGGCGATCGCCGCCAGGGCCAAATTGCCGCTGCGGCCGATGCGGTCGATGTGGGTGCGGCCGATGGCGCCGGCGCCGATGACGGCCAGGGGGGTCTTGCTCATGGGATGCTTGTCTCCGTGGGTGCTGTGATCGCCTCGATGGATGCAGTCTAGCCAAAAAAGGAATCAAATTCAAGATTTGAATCTGATTCCACTTTTGTGTAGGATGCACTGCATTCGCCCTTCACCTGACACCGAGACACACCATGACAGACACCCTGAACGGCGCCACGCGCGTCCATTTCATCGTTGGCGACCCGATCGCCCAAGTCAAATCGCCGGCCGGGGTGACCCAGGCTTACCAGGCGCGTGGCCGCAACGCCATGGTGATGCCGGCCCACGTCGCGCCGGCCGATCTGGCGGCCTGGCTGGCCGGCGTGTCGCTGGCGAAGAACGTGGACGGGATCATTGTCACGGTGCCGCACAAGTTCGCCTGCTTCGACCTGTGCGCCACCACCTCCGAGCGCGCCGCCTTCCTGCACACGGTGAACGTGATGCGCCGCAACCCGGACGGCAGCTGGCACGGTGACATGTTCGACGGCCAGGGCTTCGTGCAGGCCCTGCGCGAGAACGGCTGCGAGCCCGCCGGCAAGAAGGCGCTGCTGGTCGGCGCGGGCGGCGCCGGCTCGGCGATCGCCCACGCGCTCGTGATGGCCGGCGTGACCGAGCTGGCCATCCACGACGAGGACACCGCGCGCCGCACCACGCTGGTGGACCGCCTGGCCGGCCTGGACCGCTGCCCGGTGGCGCACGGCTCGGCCGACCCGTCTGGCTACGACCTCGTGCTCAACGCCACGCCGGTGGGCATGAAGGAGGCCGATCCCTACCCGCTGGACGTGGCGAAGCTCACGTCCGCGATGTTCGTGGGCTGCGTGATCACCCAGCCGGCCGTGACGCCACTGATCGCCGCCGCGCGCGCCAAGGGCTGTGGCACCATGACCGGCGCGGACATGTTCGCCCGCGTGCGTGACCTGATGGTCGATTTCCTGATGGCGGACTGACATGGCTCACCTGAACATCCGACTGGGCGAATTGCCCGAGGCCGCCAGCTGCGACGTGCTGGTGATCGGCGCCGGCGGCGCCGGCCTGGCGGCGGCCCTGTACGCCGCGATCGACGGCGCCCGGGTGCTGCTGGTCGAGCGCACCGAGTACGTGGGCGGCACCACCGCGCTGTCGGCCGGCACCACATGGGTGCCGGGCACCCACCACGCGGCCACGGTGAATCCGAAGGACACGCTGGCCGACGCCGCGCGCTACCTCGACAACGCCATCGGCGAGCGCACGCCGGCGGCGCTGCGCCAGGCCTTCCTGGACAACGGCCCGGTCGCGGTGAAGCACATCGAGGCGCATTCCGAGGTCAAGTACCGGCCCTATCCCAAGCACCCCGACTACATCTCCGACCTGGGCGGCTCCACGCTCAGCGGCCGCGCGCTGGAGCCGCTGCCCTTCGACGGCCGGCGGCTGGGCGAGCTGTTCAAGCTGATCCGCCCGCCGATCCCCGAGTTCACCGTGCTCGGCGGCATGATGGTGGACCGCACCGACATCAACCACCTGCTGGGCATGACGAAGTCGGCGGCCTCGCTCAAGCACTCGGTCAAGATCGTCGGGCGTCACCTGTCGGACCGGCTGCGCCATCCGCGTGGCACGCGCCTGGTGATGGGCAATGCGCTGATCGGCCGGCTGCTCTATTCGCTGTCCAAGCACAGCAACGCCTCGCTGCTGTTGGACACGGCGGTCGAGGACATCACGCGCGGCGCCGGCGGCGAGGTCGAATCGGTGGTGCTGGTGCAGAACGGCCAGCGCCGCACGGTGCAGGTCAAGGGTGGCGTGATCCTGGCCAGCGGCGGTTTCAACCGCGATCCCGCCCTGCGCCAGGCGATGCTGCCCGGCGTCGATCCGGCCTGGAGCCCGGCCGCCCCGGGCCACACCGGCGCGGCGCAGGCGCTGGCGCGCAAGCTGGGCGCCCACTACGGCACCGGCGGCCTGACCCATGCCTTCTGGGCGCCGGTGTCGCTGCGTCAGCGCGCCGACGGCAGCACGGCGGCCTTCCCGCACTTCGTGATGGACCGCGCCAAGCCCGGCATGATCACCGTGAACCAGGCCGGCCAGCGCTTCGTCAACGAGAGCACCTCCTACCACCTGTTCGGCCTGACCATGCAGGCCGCGAACAAGGCCACGCCATCCGTCCCCGCCTACCTGATCTGCGACGCCGAGGCGCTGCGCAAGTACGGCCTGGGCATGGTGCGCCCGGGCGGCAAGGGCCTGGCGCCCTTCCTGGCCGACGGCTACCTGACCGAGGCGCCGACGCTGGAGGCGCTGGCGGGCAAGCTCGGCATCGACGCCGCCGGGCTGAAGGCCAGCGTGGCCCAGCTCAACCGCCATGCCGAGACCGGGGTGGACCCGGACTTCCAGCGCGGCGTCACGGCCTACCAGCAGAACATCGGCGACCCGGCCTGGACCGGCAAGAACCCGAACCTCGGCCCGCTGGCCCAGGCGCCGTTCTACGCCGTGCGCCTGTACCCGGGCGACATCGGCGCCTCCACGGGCCTGGCCACCGACACCGGCGCGCGCGTGCTGGGCGAGGGCGAGCAGCCGATCGGCGGCCTCTACGCGGTCGGCAACGACATGCACTCGATCATGGGCGGCGTCTACACCGGCCCCGGCATCACCATCGGCCCGGGCCTGACCTTCGCCTACCTGGCCGCGCGCGACGCGGTCCGCCGCGCGAAGCCGAACCTAGGGAAATCCTGATGCCTTGATGCGCGTTCCCTCCGGTGACAGGCCGACGCCGAGCGGCCACCATCCGGAGCGGACGCGCGACAGTTTCCACTTCCGCCGGGAGTTCCCGGTCCACCTTTCAGACTCAGAGACCACAAGGAGACAAGCATGCAAAAACGCACCACCCTCAAACTGATCGCCGCCTGCGCCCTGGCCGTCGCCGCGACCTCAGGCATGGCCCAGGACGTGATCAAGATCGCCAACATCGTCGAGCTTTCCGGCGGCGGCGTGACCCCGGGCACCTATTTCCGCGACGGCATCAAGCTGGCCGTGAACGAGATCAACGCGGCCGGCGGCATCCTGGGCAAGAAGATCGTCGCCACCGACATGGACACGCAGTCCAACCCTGGCGTGGCCAAGGGCCTGACGCAGAAGGCGATCGACGACGACGTGTTCGCCATCTTCGGCCCGGTGTACTCGGGCTCGATCATGGTCAGCATGGCCGAGTCGCGCCGCGCCGGCGTGCCGAACTGGACCGGCGGCGAGGCCGCGGCGATCACGGCCCAGGGCAATCCCTATGTGTTCCGCACCAGCTTCGGCCAGTCGGTGTCCTTCCCCAAGCTCGGCAAGTACATCACGTCCAAGTACAAGACCCTCGCCGTGATCTACCAGAACAACGACTTCGGCAAGGGCGGACGTGACGCGATCTTCAAGACCCTGGAGGGCTCGCCGACCAAGATCGTGGCCGACATCTCCACCGAGCCGCAGCAGGTGGACTTCTCGGCGGCCGTGCTCAAGGCCAAGCAGAGCAACGCCGACGCCGTCTTCGTCTACGTGACCGAGGAAGAGTCGGCGCGCGCGTTGCGCGAGTTCCGCAAGCAGGGCTGGACCAAGCCGATCCTCGGCGAGACCACGCTGACCGGCCAGAAGGTGATCGAGCTCGCCGGCGAGGCGGCCAACGGCGCCTTCGCCCACGTCGGGCTGACCATCGACGCGCCGATCCCGGAGATGCTGGCCTTCAAGGGCAAGTTCTACCAGGCCTACAAGTACCTCCCGGACCACAACGGCATCAAGGGCTACACCGGGGTTTACACGCTCAAGGCCGCGATCGAGAAGGCCGGCAAGCTGGACCGCAAGGCGGTGGCCCAGGCGATGAAGGGCCTGCACGTCAGCGCCAAGAAGTACCCGGGCGTGATCATGGACGTCTGGTTCGACGACAAGGGTGACATCGATCGGGAGAGCTTCCTGGTCGAAGTGAAGAACGGCAAGCAGGTCGTGGTCGCCACGCTGCCGCCGCTGAACGCGGCCGCGAAGAAGTAAGCCCCGCCGCCTTCCCCGCCCCACTGGAACGGGCCGCTGGTCGGCGCCGCCGGTGCACGTTGTCACGCACCCAGGGGCAGGGGGCGGCCATTTTCCCGGCTCCACGAGGATCCCCATGACTGATTTCCTGCAACTTTTCCTGAGTGGCCTGTCCACCGGCGCGATCTACGCGCTGGCGGCGCTGGGCTTCACGCTGCTGTGGCAAGCGTCCGGCACCATCAACTTCGCGCAAGGCGAGTTCGTGATGCTCCCGGCGTTCATGATGCTGGCCTTCCTGAGCGCGGGGTTGCCGCTGCTGGTCAGCTTCCTGCTGGCCTGCCTGGTGGCGATCGCGGTGCTCGGCTGGGCCTTCAAGCGCGGCGTCGTCGATCCGCTGTTCAAGTACGGCATGATGCCCATCGTCGTGGCCAGCATCGGGCTCTCCATCGCGATGCGCAATGGCGTGCGCGCCGGCTACAGCGCCGAGGCCCACTCGTTCCCCAGCCTGTTCGCCGACCAGATCTACAACATCGCCGGCGTCACCGTCACGCTGCAGGACATCGGCACCTTCGTGCTGGCACTGGCGCTGGTGCTGGCGACCCAGGCCTTCCTGGCCAAGACCGTCACCGGCCGCGCCATGCAGGCCGTGGCGCAGAACACCGAAAGCGCCAGCGTGCTCGGCATCAACGTGCCGCGCATGATCTTCTACACCTTCGCCATCAACGCCGTGCTCGCCGTGGCCGCCGCGCTGCTGGTCACCCCCACCTACCTGGCCAAGTTCGACATGGGCGAATCGCTGGGCACCAAGGCCTTCTTCGCCGCCATCATCGGCGGCTTCAACAACAGCCGCGGCGCGCTGCTGGGCGGGCTGATCGTCGGCGTCTGCGAGAACCTCGCCGCCGCCTACATCTCCCCTGCCTACAAGGATGCTGTGGCCCTGGTCATCTTCATGATCGTGATCCTGTTCAAGCCGCAAGGCCTGCTGGGCAGGAAAGAGGAGCGCAAGGTCTGACGACCCCGGAGACATTCATGAAAAAACTCCATCTCATCCTGCTGATCGCCTCCGCCGCGCTGCTGCTGGTGGCGCCCAACTTCCTCAAGAACTACGGCATCTACCTGCTCTCGTACTGGCTGGTGTTCATCATCGCCACCATGGGCCTGAACCTCACCGTGGGCTACGCGGGCCAGAAGAGCCTGGGCCACGCCGCCTTCTTCGGCATCGGCGCCTACACCGTGGCCATCCTGATGAAGGCCGGCTTCAGCTTCTGGTTCGGGCTGCCGGCCGCCGCGCTGATCTGCTTCGCCGTCGGCCTGATCCTGGGCTTTCCGGCGCTGCGCGTGCAGACCATTTATCTGGCCTTCGCCACGCTCGGCTTCAACACCGCCGTCTGGCTGGTCATGCGCAACGAGGAATGGCTCACCGGCGGCACCTTCGGCATCAACAACATCGCCCGTCCCGAGCTGCTCGGCCTGAGCCTGGAAGGCAACCTGGCCTACTACTACTTCGTGCTCGCCGTCACCGTGATCCTGGCGCTCCTGCTGTGGGGCCTGCTGCGCTCGCCCTGGGGCAAGGCCTTCACCGCGCTGCGCGACAACCCCATCCGCGCCGAGAGCCTGGGCATCGACATCCGCCGCTACACGCTGCTGAGTTTCGCCATCGGCGCCGTCTATGCCGGCATCGCCGGCGCGCTGTTCGCCAGCCTGGTCAACTTCATCGAGCCCGCGCCGTTCACCGTGGCCTCCTCGATCATGATGTACCTGATGGTCGTCGTCGGTGGTCCTGGCTACTTCCTCGGCCCGGTGCTGGGCGCCGCCGTCGGCGTCATCCTGCCCGAGTGGCTGCGCTTCGCCCAGGCCTGGTACCTGTTCGTCTTCGGCGCCGCCGTGGTGCTGCTGATGATCTGGCTGCCCGATGGCCTGCTGTCCATCCCCGAGCGCCTGCGCGCCAAGCGCCAGGCCCGCGAGGCGTCCGCCGCGCGCGCGGCCGCCGCCCAGCAAGCTGCCAGCCAGGCCAAGCAACTTGGAGCCCAAGCATGAGCCAGTCGCTCGACACCCTCCTGCCGCAACACACCCATCACCATGACCGTCCGCAAGGCGCGCCGGTGCTCAAGGTCAGCGGGCTGAAGAAAGCCTACGGCGCCATCCAGGCCGTCGGCGGCGTCAGCTTCGAGGTGAGGCCCGGCGAGATCTTCGGCGTCATCGGACCCAACGGCTCCGGCAAGACCACGCTGTTCAACTCCATGCTCGGCCAGATCACCCCCGACGAAGGCCGGATCGAGCTCAACGGCGAGGACGTGACGCAGCTGGGGCCCCTGGAGCTCAACCGCCGCGGCGTCGGCCGCACCTTCCAGACCCTGCAGGTGTTCGGCAAGATGAGCGTGCGCGACAACCTCATCGTGGCCGCCCAGGAGCACCAGGGCACGATGTTCAGCCGCATGTTCGCCCCCACCGACTCCGGCCTGGGCGAGAAGGCCGACGCGCTGATCGACCAGTTCCGCATCCGCCACGTCGCGCACAAGAAGGCCGGCGAGCTCTCCTACGGCCAGCAAAAGCTCGTGGACATCGCCATGGCCTTCATGAGCGAGCCCGACCTGGTGCTGCTGGACGAGCCCTGCGCCGGCGTGAACCCGAGCCTGGTGGGCGGCATCAGCACGCTGCTGAAGGACCTCAACCACAACCCGCGCTTCGGCAAGCGCAGCAGCTTCGTCGTGATCGAACACAACATGGACTTCGTGATGGACCTGTGCCACCGCATCATGGTCATGGTCGAGGGCAAGGTGATGGCCATCGGCACGCCCGAGGAAATCCGCGGCAACAAGCAGGTGCTGGACGCCTACCTGGGGAACTGACATGAGCCAGAACAACCAAGACACCTGCATCGAATTCGACGACGTGGTGGCCGGCTACAAGGACTTCATGATCCTGAACAACCTGAGCTTCAAGGCCAGGCGGGGTTCGATCACGCTGCTGCTGGGTCCCAACGGCGCGGGCAAGTCCACCGTGCTCAAGACGCTGTTCGGCCTGCTCAAGCCGCGCCAGGGGCGCATCCTGCTGGATGGCCAGGACATCTCGGGCGCCAGCCAGAAGGAGCTGTTGGCCAAGGGCATTGCCTTCGTGCCGCAGGGGCGCAACCTGTTCGGCCAGCTCACCGTGTGGCAGAACCTGGAGCTGGGCGGCATCACGCTCGGCATGAAGACCACGCACGAGCGCATCCCCGAGGTGCTGGAATTCTTCCCGCGCGTGAAGGAGCGGTTGAACAGCCTGGCGTCCAGCCTCTCGGGCGGGGAGCAGAAGCAGCTGGAGATCGGCCGCGCGCTGCTGCTGCGGCCCAAGGTGATCCTGATCGACGAGCCGAGCATCGGCCTGAGTCCGCTGGTGGTGCAGGACGTGTTCAAGCTGCTCAGAAAGCTCGCCAATCAGGGCACGACGGTGCTGATGGTGGAGCAGAACGTCAAGAGTGCCCTGAAGATATCCGACGAGGCCATTGCGCTGGAGTCGGGGCGGCTGGTGCTGCAGAAACCCGCCAGCGAGCTGCTCGCCGACCCGCACATCGAGCGTCTGTTCCTGGGCGGGGCGCATCAGGCCGCGACGGTCACGCCCTGATCGCCGGCGCCATCCGGCGCGATCCGCCGGCGTGCCCGTCACGCACAGGCGCTACCATGCAGACTGTCCGCTTCCCAACAGACAGGAGCCATGGAGGATCTGACCCCGCGTATTACCGTGCAGGACGCGCCCGAGGGCCGGTGCGCGTTGCCGCAGGGCCGCTGGACGGCGGCGCAGCTGACGCTGCCGGGCGTCTGGCGCGGGCTAGCCGCCAGCCTGAAGGTCTGGCGCGTCGCGCCGCCGGTCGCCTGGGACCTGCGCGGCCTGCAGCGGCTCGACCACCTGGGCGCGCAGGTACTGTGGAACCATTGGGGTCGACAGTGGCCCGAGCGGCTGGAGCTGCTGGCGCCGCAGCGTGCGGTGCTGGAGCGCGTGGCGCGCTACGCGGTGGCCCCGCCGCTGCGCTTGCGGCTGTCGTGGAGCCAGCGGGTGGATCGGCTCGGTGCCGGCGTGCTGGAGGTGCTGGAGCACGGCCGCGACCTGACCCGGTTGATCGGCCAGCTGGCGCTGGACCTGGGGCGCCTGCTGCGCGCCCCGCACGAGGGGCCGTGGCGCGACCTGTCGGGCCATCTGTACCACATCGGTGCCCGGGCGCTGCCGATCACCGCCATGGTCGGCTTCCTGATCGGCGTGGTGCTGGCCTACCTGACCTCGCAGCAGTTGCGCCAGTTCGGCGCCGACACCTTCATCGTCAACATCCTGGGCCTGGGGCTGATCCGCGAGCTCGGCCCGCTGCTGGCGGCGGTGCTGATCGCCGGGCGCTCCGGCTCGGCGATCACCGCGCAGATCGGCGTCATGCGCGTGACCGAGGAGCTGGACGCGATGCGCGTGATGGGCATCCCGCGCGGCTTCCGTCTGGTGTTGCCGCGCGCGCTGGCCCTGGCCGTGGCCATGCCGCTGATCACCGTCTGGACCACGGTGGCCGCGCTGGCTGGCGGCATGCTGGCGGCTGACCTGGCCTTGGGCGTGACGCCCGAATACTTCCTGCACGCCCTGCCCAGGGCGGTGAAGTTCGCCAACCTGACGCTGGCGCTGGCCAAGTCGGCGGTGTTCGGCGTGCTGATCGCGCTGATCGGCTGCCATTTCGGCCTGCGCGTCAAGCCCAACACCGAGAGCCTGGGGCAGGGCACCACCGCCTCGGTCGTGACCTCGATCACGATGGTGATCCTGGTCGATGCCCTGTTTGCGGTGATTTTCAAGAACGTGGGGATCTGAGGTGAGCACGGACTCCCGCTTCCAGGGGGACACCATGGTCGAGGTGAGCGGTCTGTGGACGGTGTTCCACACGCCGGGCCACGACGCCGTGGTGCACCGCGACCTCGACCTCACCGTGCGGCGCGGCGACGTGCTCTCGCTGGTGGGCGGCTCCGGCACCGGCAAGACGGTGCTGCTGCGCCACATGCTGGGCCTGACGGCGCCGACGCGCGGCAGCGTCATGGTGCTGGGCCGTCCGGCCGAGCAGCTGGGCAGCCGCGGCGCGGCCAGCCGGGTGGGCATGCTGTTCCAGCACGGGGCGCTGTTCTCCGCCTTCAGCGTGCTGGACAATATCGCCTTCGCGCTGCGCGAACTCAAGACGCTGCCGGCGGACCTGATCCGCGACGCGGCCCTGCTCAAGCTGCAGATGGTGGGCCTGGACGCGCGGCATGCGCACAAGATGCCGGCCGAGCTCTCCGGCGGCATGGTCAAGCGCGTGGCGCTGGCCCGGGCCCTGATCATGGACCCGCCGCTGCTGCTGCTGGACGAGCCGACCGCCGGGCTGGACCCGGAAAGCGCGGATGCGTTCTGCGGGTTGCTTCGCTCGCTGCACCGCGAGCTGGGCCTCACGGTGGTGATGGTCACGCACGACCTGGACACGCTGTTCGAGCTCAGCACCCGCGTGGCGGTGCTGGCCGACCAGCATGTGGTGGTCCATGGCACGCCGCAGGAGGTGATAGCCTTCAATCATCCCTTCATCCACGACTTTTTCCTCGGCGAGCGGGGCCAGCGGGCCATGGCCCTGCTGCACGAGCGGCCACCGGCGGGATAGAAAGACCTATGGAAAACAAAGCCCATGCCTTGGCGGCCGGCGCCTTCGTCCTGCTGGTGACGGCCCTGCTGGTGGCCATGGCGGTCTGGCTCACGCGCGACGGCGCGCAGCGCCGGGAGTACTTGCTGAGCACGCCGGACGCGGTCACCGGCCTGCAGCCGCAGGCCGCCGTGCGCCTCAAGGGCGTGCCGGTCGGCAAGGTCACGGCGATCGGCTTCGATCCGAAGCAGCCGGGCCATGTGCTGGTGCGGCTGGCCGTGGACACCAGCGCGCCGGTGACCGAATCCACCTACGCCTCGCTGGGCTACCAGGGCGTGACCGGGCTGGCCTTCGTGCAGCTCGACGACAAGGGCGAGTCCACCGTCCCGCTGCGCGGCACCGACGACGAGCCGCCGCGCATTCCGATGCGCTCGGGCCTGATGGGCCGGCTGACCGACCAGGGCGGCCAAGTGCTGAACCAGCTGCAGGAGGTGTCGCGCCGCCTGAACCAGCTGCTGGCGCCGGAGAACCAGAAGGTGATGATCGGCACCGTGAGTGAGGCCGGTGCGGCAGCCAAGCGCGTGGGCGAGCTGGCCGCCCATGTCGATGAACTGCTGCAGACCCAGCTCTCGCCGCAGCGGGTGAACGTGCCGCAACTGGTGCTGGAGACGCGCCAGACAGTAGCCGAGATCGGCCGCACGGTACGGCGGCTCAACGAGACGGGCGGGGTGGTGGAGCAGCTCGGCGCCGGCGCCGCCGCGCTGACGCAGGGCGCCGGCACGCTCAACGCCAGCACCCTGCCACGCCTGAACCGCGTCAGTGACGACGCGGCGCGTACCGTGCGCCAGGTGAACCGCGCCGTCGGCAGCCTGAGCGAGAACCCGCAAGCCCTGCTCTACGGTGGCGGCGCGGTGCCGCCCGGGCCGGGCGAGCCTGGCTTCACGGTGCCGGTGACCACCCCATGAAAGATTCGCCGATGAAGCTCTCCGTGCTGGATGTCCCGTCTTCCCTGATGCGTGCGGCCCGCGCCGGCTTGGCCGGGGTGCTCGCCGGCGCGCTGCTGGCCGGCTGCGCCTTGCCCGAGCGGCCGGTGCGGCCGCTGGTCTATGACTTCGGTCCGGGGGGGCTGCCCGACGCGCCCGCCGACGGCGCCGCGGCGCTGCAGCCGCCGCTGGCGCTGGCCGAGGTCGAGGCGCCGCCCGCCCTGGATGGCACGGCGGTGCTGTACCGCCTGGCCTATGCCGACGCGCAGCAGCTGCGCCCCTACGCCCAGGCGCGCTGGAGCATGCCGCCGGCGCAACTGGTGCAGCAGCGCCTGCGCGAGCAGCTGGGCCGGCAAGGGCCGGTACTGGGTGCGGCCGACGGCGGCGGGGCGGCGCGTGAATTGCGCATCGAGCTGGAGGAGTTCAGCCAGGTCTTCGACGCGCCGCAGCAGAGCACGGGCCTCGTGCGCCTGCGGGCCACGCTGGTGCGCACCGGGGCCGGGCGAGACCGCCTGCTGGCCCAGCGCAGCATCGTCGTGCGCCGCGCCGCGCCCACGGCCGATGCGCCGGGCGGCGTGCGGGCGCTGACCGCCGCCACCGACGCGGCGGTGGCGGAGCTTGCGCGCTGGCTGCAGGCCCAGCCCTGAGTGCGCCGCGGCCGGGACGTCAAGCCTGCGCCGCGCCGGGCGTGCGCCGGCGGAACATGCCCCAGCCGTCCATGTGGAGCACCTTCTCGCCGTGCTGGTTGAACATCTCCCACACCGTGCGCGTGAGGCCGACGTCCGGCCGCTTGCCCATGGGCCGGCTCTCGGTGACGGTCTGCCGCAGGCGCAGCGTGTCGCCGGGGAACACCGGCTTGAGCCATTTCAGGCTCTCCAGCCCCGGCGAGCCCAGGCTGGACGACTCGTGCAGGAAGTGGGTGACCATGAGCCGCATCGCCAGGGCGCAGGTGTGCCAGCCGCTGGCGCAGAGCGCGCCGAACACCGAGTCCTTGGCTGCCTCGGGGTCGAGGTGGAAGGGTTGCGGGTCGTATTGGCGGGCGAAGGCCACGATCTCCTCGGCGGTCGGCGTGACCGTGCCCAGGTCGCGCGTGAAGCCTTCCGGCATGTCCTCCCAGTAGTAGCGGATGGCGGGCCGGGCCGGGGCGGGGTGGGCGGCTTTTCGCCCGTGTCGGTTGTCTGGTTCAAGACCGGTCTCCTGCAGAATGTGCGCCGCCCGGTTACAACAGCGGCTTTGCCCGACGTTACACCCGCAAGGAGATGCCGTGAGTCACACAGTGGACTATTACTTCGCCCCGCAAAGCCCGTGGACCTACCTGGGCCATGAGCGCTTCGCCGCCCTGGCGCGCGCTGCGGGCGCCCACGTGCGCGTGCGGCCGGTGGACCTGGGCCAGGTGTTCCCGGTCTCGGGCGGCCTGCCGCTGGGCAGGCGCGCGCCGCAGCGCCAGGCCTACCGGCTGGTGGAACTTCGGCGCTTCTCCGAGCACCTGCAGCTGCCGCTGAACCCGCAGCCGCGCTTTTTCCCTGTCTCGGGCGACGATGCGGCGCGGCTGATCATCGCGGTGGACGAGCGTGACGGTCCCTCGGCGGCGATGCAGCTCACCGGCGCCATCCTGACCGCGGTCTGGGCGCAGGAGCGCCACATCGCCGACGAGAAGGTGCTGGCCGAGCTGCTGGCCGAGCAGGGCCTTGACCCGGCGCGGCTGGAGCAGTCGCACAGCCAGGCGGTGCACGAGCGCTACGAGGCCGACACGCGGGAAGCGATCGAGCGCGGCGTGTTCGGCGCGCCGAGCTATGTGATCGACGGTGAGATCTTCTGGGGCCAGGACCGGCTCGATTTCGTGGCGCGCCGGCTGCAGTCCTGAGCCGGCGGCCTTCCTTTCCCAACGCAACTGACAACGAAGGAGCATTCATGGGCCAATTCATCGATCTCAAGGCCGCCGATGGCGTCACCGTTCCCGCCTACGTGGCGCAACCCGCCGGTGCACCCAGGGGGGCCGTCGTGGTGCTGCAGGAGATCTTCGGCGTGAACTCGCACATCCGATCGGTGGCCGATGGCTATGCCGCCGCCGGCTACCTGGCCGTGGCGCCGTCCACCTTCCACCGCGTCAAGCCGGGCGTGGAACTCGGCTACGCCGAGGCCGATATGAAGGAAGGCTTCGGCTACAAGACGGCGGTGGAGGCCTTGCCCGCGCCCGGCGTGATGCAGGACATCCAGGCCGCGATCGACCACGCCGCTCAGGCCGGCGGCGGCAAGGTTGGCCTGGTGGGCTACTGCTGGGGCGGGCTGCTGACCTGGCGCGCGGCCTGCACGCTGCACGGCCTGAGCGCCGTCGTGCCCTACTACGGCGGCGGCATGACCACGCCCGAGGAGGCCGCGCGTCAGCCCCAGGTGCCGGTGCTGGCTCACTTTGGCGACCAGGACCACTGGATCCCGCTCGACACCGTGGAGGCCTTCCGCAAGGCGCAGCCCGGTGTGCAGGTGCAGGTTTATGCCGCCAACCACGGCTTCAACTGCGACCAGCGTGGCGCCTTCAACGCTGCGGCGTCCCAGCTGGCGCGCGAGCGCACGCTGGCGTTCTTCGCGCAGCACGTGGGTTGAGCGAACGGCCGAGGGCGGCGCGCGGCTCCGGGTGGGGCTGCTTGAAACAAAAGTTTTCGGTTTGTTTCGGACAGACGCAAACCGCATGGCTATCGTTGGCTTGCGGTGCACGCTAGCCCGCGTGCCGTGCCTGGCAAGGAGTGCAGGCGTTTCGCCGAAGAAGAAGGGTTCAGGGATGGTCCCGGCGTTTCTTCCCGGTCAACTTTGTTCGGGCTCGTCAAAGGAGAACGTCATGACATACGCCAAATTCGCTGTTGCGTCCCTGGTGGCCCTGGCTGCCGCGACCGCGGCGACCGCTTGGGCCGCCGATCAGGCGCCCGCCACCCGGGCCGAAGTGAAGAAGGAAGCTATCGATGCGCGCAAGGCCGGCACCTTGCCTGATACCAGCGAGGCCGGCCCGAAGGTGCCGCGCGGCAAGAGCGACAAGACACGCATGGACGTGAAGAAGGAAACGGTCGAGGCGCGCAAGGCCGGCACCTTGCCCGATACCAGCGAGGCCGGCCCGAAGGTGCCGCGAGGCAAGGGCGACAAGTCGCGCATGGAAGTGAAGGACGAAACCCGGGCCGCAGCCAAGGCAGGCAAGCTGCCGAAAATCACGGAGTAAGACCGGGACCGGCGGCGGCTCAGGGCTGCCGCCAGCGCTGCTCCAGAAAGGCCAACAAGGCTTTGAGGGCGGCGCTGTTGTGGCGACGCTGGGCATAGGCCGCGTGCAGCCAGACATCCCGCAGAGAGTACGCTTCGAGGGCTGGCTGCAGTTCGCCGCTGTCGAGGTGGGGCTGCAGGATCAGGCGGGGTAGCCAGACCGCACCCACGCCCTGCAGGGCAACCCTGACGAGCGGGGCTGCGTCGGTGGCGTCCATGCGGCTGCGCACCGGCACGGACAGCTTGCGGCCTTCGACCTCGAAGCGCCATTCCGGCGTGGTCCCCAGCAGCGAGTAGGTCAACGCGTCGTGGTTGACCAGTTCCTCCGGCCGGGTGGGCAGGCCATGCCGCGCCCAGTAGACCGGGGTGGCGGCGACGACAAAGGCCACGCGCTGCAGCTTGCGCACGATCAGGTTGGCGTCGGAGATGGGGCCCACGCGCAACGCGATGTCCACGCCTTCGTCGGCCAGGTCGATCAGTCGGTTGGTCAGGTGCAGGCTCACGGTGACGGCCGGGTGCCGCGCCATGAACTCGGCCAGCAGTTCCGGCAGGCCGATGTGCACTAGGCCGTGCATGGCGGTCAGGCGCAGGCGCCCGCTGGGCTGGCTCGCGCGCTGCAGCAGCTCGTCTTGCGTCAGTTCGATCATGTCCACCAGCGGGCCACTGCGTTCGAGCAGCAGCTGGCCGGCATCGGTCAGGCTGACGGCGCGCGTGGTGCGGTTGAACAGGCGCACGCCGAAGCGGTTTTCGAGTTCCGCCACGTACTTGCTGACGTTGGCCTTGGACATGTCCAGCGTGCGCGCGGCGGCGGAGAAACTGCCGCGCAGGGCGACTTCGCGAAAGGTCTTGATGAGGTCGAGGGAGTCCATTGTTCTCGTGGTCGAAACGGTGTAGTTCCCGGGAGGGCTATTTAAGGCCGCAACTTATCGTCTATCTTTAGTTCACAAGGAATGCAAGCTTGCAAACCCTGAGTGAGACAGAACGCCAGTTGAGGCACCGCCACCGCGTGATGATGCCTGCGCCGGGTTCCGTTCAAGACCGCGTTGTTGAAGTCCCAAAGGAAACCATCATGAAATCGTCCAAGTTCGCCGCCTCCCTGATCGCCCTGGCCTCGCTGGCCGCCGGCTCCGTCTTCGCCGCCGATGATCAGGCCCTGGCTTTCAGCGAGGCCGGCAGCCCCTTCCCGGTGACGGCCAGCACCAAGACCCATGAGCAAGTGCAGGCCGAGTACCAGGCGGCCCGCGCTGCTGGCGCCTTGCCGGTGTTCGGCGAGGCGAGCGTGCCGGTGGCCGAAGGTGCCAGCACCCGCAGCCGCGCGGACGTGCAGGCGGAATCCGTTCAGGCCGCGAAGACCGGCGCCCTGCCGAAATTCAGCGAACTGTGACCCGTGGATCGGTGGCGGGGGCCGCAGGACCCCGCTGCGGAGTCTGGCGGCGCCTCCTTCAAGGTTGCCGCCAGCGCTGCTCCAGAAAGGCGAGCAAGGCCTTGAGGGCAGCGCTGTTGTGCCGGCGCTGGGCATAGGCCGCGTGCAGCCAGACATCCCGGGGTGAGTAGGCCTCCAGGGCTGGCTGGAGCTGGCCGCTGTCGAGATGGGGCTGCACGAGCAGGCGGGGGAGCCAGACAACCCCCAGGCCGTGCAGGGCCACTTTCACCAAAGGCGCCACGTCGGTGGCGTCCATGCGGCTGCGCACCGGCACGGACAGCTTGTGCCCTTCCACCTCGAAGCGCCATTCCGGCGTGGCCCCCAGCAGCGAATAGGTCAGCGCATCGTGTTCGGCCAGCTCATTCGGATGGGCGGGCAGGCCGCGCCGTGCCCAGTAGTCGGGGGTGGCGGCCACGACAAAGGCCACGCGCTGCAGCTTGCGCACGATCAGGTTGGCGTCGGTCACGGGGCCCACGCGCAACGCGATGTCCACGCCCTCGTCGGCCAGGTCGATCATTCGGTTGGTCAGTTGCAGGCTCACGGTGACGGCCGGGTGCTGCGCCATGAACTCGGCGAGCAGTTCCGGCAGGCCGGTGTGCACCAGGCCGTGCGGCGCGGTCAGGCGCAGGCGGCCGCTGGGCTGGCTGGCGCGCTGCAGCAGCTCGTCGCGGGTCAGTTCGATCATGTCCACCAGCGGGCCGCTGCGTTCGAGCAGCAGCTGGCCGGCATCGGTCAGGCTGACGGCGCGCGTGGTGCGGTTGAACAGGCGCACGCCGAAGCTGGCTTCCAGTTCCGCTACGTACTTGCTGACATTGGCCTTGGACACGTCCAGCGTGCGCGCGGCGGCGGAGAAACTGCCGCGCAGGGCGACTTCGCGAAAGGTCTTGATGAGGTCGAGTGAGTCCATTGTTTCCGTAGTCGAAACGGTGTGGTTCGGGTTAACCCTATTTAAAGATGCAACTTGTCGCGCATCTGTCATTCACAGGGAAGGCAAGGCTTGCAAGCCCTGACTGAAACAGACACCCGGCGGGGTCCACCGAATCACGGTGTGAACGTCCAAGTCTGGTTTTGTTCCAGAAAAGAACTTTTTGACCCTCCAAAGGAAACCCTCATGCAAACGTCCAAGATCGCCGCTTCCCTGATTGCCCTGGCTTCGCTGACCGCCGGCGCCGCCTTCGCCGCCGATGACCAGGCCCTGGCTTTCAGCGAGGCCGGCAGCCCGTTCCCGGTGACGGCCAGCACCAAGAGCCGCGCCGAAGTGAAGGCCGAGTACCAGGCGGCTCAGGCGGCCGGCACCCTGCCGGTGATCAGCGAAGCCGGCAAGCGCGTGCCGGTTGGCGCCAGCGCCAAGACCCGTGCCGACGTGCGCGCCGATTACCTCCAGGCGGACAAGAACCACAGCCTGCCCAAGGTGGACGAACTCGGCTGATCGCCGTCAGGCCGTGAAGGCCCGGGCTGCTTCAGGGCGGCTCGGGCTTTTTGCTTTTCAGTGGCCGGTGCGCGCCAGGTAGCGCTTGCGCCAGAACAGCACGCCCAGCGCGATCGCGATCAGGGTCATGCTGCCCATGGCCCACCAGAAGCCCGACTGCCGATGCAGCAGGGGGATGAACTCGAAGTTCATGCCGAAGATGCCGGCTATCAGGTTCAGCGGCAGGAAGATCGCGGTCAGCGCGGTGAGGGTGCGCATGATGTCGTTGGTGCGGTGGCCCTGCGCGGAGAAGTGGATCTGGATCGCCGTCTCGGCGCTGTGCTCCAGTCGGCGCACATGGTGCACCACGCGCTCGATGTGCTCCAGCACGTCGCGGCTGCGCACCCGCAGCAGCTCGTGCTGGCCGGGCGCGGTCTCGGCCTCGGGCCAGCCGGCCAGGGCCTCGATCCAGTTCTGCACGGCGGCGCGCTGGTCCTCGCAGATATCGTCGATCTGGTGCAGGGCCAGGCGCGCATCGAGCAGTGCGCCCCAGTTGCTGAAGCGCGTGGCCGGGTGCAGCAGTTCGGCCTGCCAGTGGTCGAGCTGGCGCGTCAGCTCGCGCCGCAATTCCAGGTAGCCGTCCACGATCTGGTTGACCAGCCGCAGCATCAGGTCGGCCGGACTCGCCGGCACGCCGCGCGCGCCCAGGGAGCGGGGGTCGGCGGCGTCCACGCCAGGGTCCGCCCCGGCGCGGGCGGCGAGCAGCCGCGAGGCATAGGCGTCGCGCACGCCGCAGTCGGCCGGATGGACCGTGAGCAGCACCTGGTCGAACACGGCGAAGCCGACCGGACTGGTGTCGATGCGGCGCAGCACCGGCGGGCCGCCGCGCCGCGGCACCGGAGCGGCGGGCGGTCCCGGCGGCGCGGCCGGGGTGTTGCCGTTGCTGGCGGCGAGCCGGCGGAACACCAACAGGTCGTAGCGCGAGGTGTCGTCGAAGTGCGAGGGCAGCTGGCGGTTGAGCAGGTCCGACAGATGCAGGTCGAGCAGGGTGCTGCCGCACAGGGCCTGCAGCGTGGCCTGCACCTGGGCCTGCTGGCTCTCCAGCTCGTGCCGGGTGCAGGCGATCCAGACAAAGCCCTGCGCCGGCCGCTGCCCGGGCAGGCGGTCGGTTTCGGCGACATCGCCACCGTGGATGCTGAAGACACGCATGGGGCGCCCCGTGGTGCAGTCCGGTCCGCGCCGGCCAGGGATTGAGGATTAAATTGGCCTCCAGCCCTCGCCGAACGCGAATGACCAGCTATCGTTGTTGAAGCAACCGGGCCGCGTCCCGGGCGAAGTAGGTCAGCACGCCGTCGGCGCCCGCGCGCTTGAAGGCCAGCAGGCTCTCCAGCATCACCGCGTCATGGTCCAGCCAGCCGTTCTGCGCGGCCGCCTTGAGCATGGCGTACTCGCCCGACACCTGGTAGGCGAAGGTCGGCACGCGGAACTCGTCCTTGACCCGGCGCACGATGTCCAGGTAGGGCATGCCGGGCTTGACCATCACCATGTCGGCGCCCTCAGCGATGTCGAGCGCCACCTCGCGCAGCGCCTCGTCGCTGTTGCCCGGGTCCATCTGGTAGACCTTTTTGTTGCTCTTGCCGAGGTTGCTGGCCGAGCCCACCGCGTCGCGGAACGGGCCGTAGAAGGCGCTGGCGTACTTGGCGCTGTAGGCCATGATGCGGGTGTGGATCAGCCGGCGGGCTTCAAGTGCGGCGCGGATGGCGCCGATGCGGCCATCCATCATGTCGCTCGGCGCCACCATGTCTACGCCGGCCTCGGCCTGGGTCAGCGCCTGCTGCACCAGCACCTCCACGGTCTCGTCGTTCAGGATGTAGCCGGTGTCGTCGAGCAGGCCATCCTGGCCGTGGCTGGTGTAGGGGTCCAGCGCCACGTCGGTCATGACGCCGAGTTCGGGGAAGTGCTTCTTGAGCGCCCGCACCACGGTGGGCACCAGGCCCTCCGGGTTCATGGCTTCGCTGCCCTTGTCGTCCTTGCGGGACGGGTCGATCACCGGGAACAGCGCCATCACCGGGATGCCGAGCTTCACGCAGTCCTCGGCCACCGGCAGCAGCAGGTCCAGGCTCAGGCGCTCCACGCCGGGCATCGAGGCCACGGCCTCGCGGCGCTGCTGGCCTTCGAGCACGAACACCGGATAGATCAGGTCGTGCGCGGTGACGGCGTGTTCGCGCACCAGGTTGCGCGTGAATTCGTCGCGGCGCAGGCGGCGCGGGCGACCCATCGGGAAGGGGGCGTGCAGGAGTGTCATGACAAAAATTGTGCCCTACTTCGCAGGGGCTGCCCGCCCGGCTGCCGGGCGCGGTTGCCAATGGTTGCATGCCGCGTGGGGTCATGGACTTGAAACTATTGGCCTAGTTTGGTAGATTAGCGCCGGGCAGCTTGCTGCTCCCCGCTTTTCCTCCCTGAGCGGGTGCCTTAATGTGTGACAGCAAAAAGGCTTCTAGCCTCCCGGCCGTGTGGTCGGGGGGCTTTTTTTCGGTTCTTCACGGATTACCGGGGAAGGCGGCCTTGATCTTGAGGAAGAAGTAGTCGGCGTCGCGGTAGCCAAACGCTTGGCGCTTGATCAGCTTGATCTTGTTGTTGATGCCTTCGAGCTGGCCGGTG